>ERZ791743.1188-NODE-1188-length-16873-cov-8.957545_pt1 | contig 16873 bp, 15 predicted proteins | sample MGYA00509952_ERZ791743 | MGnify/ENA primary metagenome ERZ791743 (study PRJEB30046, sample SAMN00792040) | human gut metagenome | study: EMG produced TPA metagenomics assembly of the A metagenome-wide association study of gut microbiota in type 2...
GGCCATTATCACTTCATATGCCATCTTATTTTTAGAGACATTTACTGAATGTCCCAACAATATGCAGCAATACCAGAAAGAAGGTTGACGATAAAGTTATCAAAGGCTCTATGCCTTGAATGTTCCACTTGTGCTATATTTTTGAGTTCGTCATTGACGGTTTCGATAATGGCTCGTTTCCTGAGGAGTAGTTTGTCTGAAAGTGGTATCAATGATCCTTTCATATTGCTTTTCAGTTTGGTTATAAGTTGTATGCCGTCAACGAATAGTCTTTCAAATAGGTTCTTGCCGATGTATCCTTTATCACCAACAAGCTTCCCATAGATAAATTCCACAAAAGACTTGTATTCAAGAGATTTACGGTCATCCACATCTCCGGGAGTAATCATGAAGTTCAGAAGCTCTCCACACTCATTGCATATCAGATGCAGTTTGAATCCGAAGAACCAGCCCATGGAACATTTTCCTCTTTGTGCTATTCCCTTGAACGTTTTATGGATATGGATTCTCTGGTTTTTGCATACCCGTAAGGGGGTACTGTCAACGAAACTGATGCCTGTGCACTTGCCCAAAAGCACCTTCTTGATAAACAGAGCCAGTGGGATAGCCACCTTTTTTTCCAGTTCAACAAAACGGTTATAAGAAACAACCTTTGGAAAAAGATGCCGCATATGCTTGCAGACCTTTTCCAGATAGAAATGCTTCAGACAACGGTATCCCGAATCATGAAAAAGAATCAAAATGAGCATGATTTCTGCCTTGGACATGGTGGAATCACGATGATATTTGCGTTTTTTTGCCGGCTTAAGCGTATATTTTGTCATCATGGCATCAAAAAACTTGCAGAATTCATCTGCCATACAAAATAATTCTATAACTTTGCTTTCGGTGATCATAGCGATTATTGTTTGTAAATCTTTGTAATTCAGCACTATAAAGATACAACAATTTTCGCTAATCACCAATTTTACAACTACTTATAATTCATCGAACTCACGTTAAAATATGTTATAAAAATAAAATACTGGATTCTATTTTGAAGTGTACCCCAAAAGCTAAACATAAAACTTTTAGGGTACATTTTCATGAAATACTCTAAAATGACACGCATAGAACCATTCAGAAACAGAATAGTTTTTCATTTTCAAATATAAGAAATAGGACAGCTGAAAACATTCAATTATCTTTGCAACAAGACGATTAAATTTTAGATATGCAACTATCTCAGTCCTCCATATTGACGACAAGATATCTAAACCGGGTATTCGACAAAACCGTGGCGACCTATAAATATTATTGGTATCTCGGTTTCCTTGATTTGTTATAGGTCATACTTCTCAAGAAATTACCGTTATGGATTGTGGGGGCTGTTGGATTGTTTTCTTTCATATTCGCATTTATGAACCGAATTGTATTGAATATGGAATTCTAAATTAAAGATAGAAAATATAACGAAAATAAGGTCTAAGTTGGATGTTTAGGTTGTGTCGGAAAATAAGTGTAATTAATTAAAATAGTATTATGAAACTAAAGATGAATATACACAAAATAAAGTGTATTAATGATTTAGAGATGGAATTTCCTACGGAAAAAGGGCTGTATGCAATCACAGGGCAAAATGGATCCGGTAAAAGTACAATTGTAGCTTGTGCTTCAACTGTGTTTTTCAATATGCGTATGAATGATTACTTCGGTAAAACAGACGATGATGCTTACATTAATTTTGAATTAGGCGAATCTAAACGATCGTGGAAAAAAGTTGATAATAAATGGGTGAAATCATCTGAAGGTACAATGAATATCAAAGGCTTTTATGAAGGTAGCTTAATTTTTGGTAATCGATTTAGAGATACATCTTATGATAAGCTGCGAATGATAGAAGCAATTGATACTACAAAACTTATAGAGGCGAATGATTTTATTAGAGAAAATTTGGGGCAGATATTACAAGGAGATTCTAATTTTTATGAGAAATTATGGTTCGTATCGACAAATTATGAAAAGTTTGATGGTACAGTTTTTTTCTATGAAAAAAATGGGAAAATAATAAGTCAGTTCCATATGTCAACTGGCGAAAATCTACTTATTAGTATTTTGAATTCTCTTTACATAAGAAATCATGATCGTGCTAATTTGCATAAACCATGCCTGATATTCCTTGATGAGATAGAACTAGCTTTACATCCTTCATCTCTAAAAAGATTGATTCATTTCTTGCAAGAGATATCTGTTTCGTATAATTATGCAATATATTTTTCTACTCATTCAATAGAATTAATTAGTGGAATATCACCAGATAATATTTTTTTTATTGAACGACACAGTGATAATTCTATAGAAATTATGAATCCATGTTATCCAGCATACGCTACAAGGATACTATATGATCACTCTGGATATGATAGTGTTATTTTGGTTGAGGATGATTTGGCTCGGGAAATTATCAGGCGTATTTTAAGAAAAGAATGCTTATTAAATAATCGTTTGGTACATGTTTTGCCCTGTGGAGGATATTCAAATGTAATCGATTTGGCAGATGATGTTGTTAGAAATAATTTATTGGGGAAAAAAACTTCTATTTGCATTATATTAGATTTAGATATAAAAACAAAGGCTGAAAATTATATAAGGAATAATAACATTGCCAATAATATACCTTTAAATTATTTACCTATTGAAAGTTTGGAAAAATATTTGAAAAATAAATTGGTTGATAATGTAGATCACGCCTTATTTAGACGTTTAAATGACTATATTTTTCAACAAAAAAGCTTAACTGATATTGTAAATGATTACACTAAAAAACATCATGCAACAAATGATGATAATGGAAAAATATTATATCGTCTAATAGATGCAGAACTAAGAGAAAGAAGGAAAGATAGAAATGAATTGATAGAGATGGTTGTTGAGTACCTTTTTGAAAAAAATGACGAAATGATAAAAAAAACAGTAGCATTTTTAAATAGTAGATTTAAAAATAATTAGTACTATTTTATAGGTTAATTGTAAGCATTGGGGTAAAACCACAGTGTAAATTTGAAGAATTAGTTCCGAATCGGTATAATTCAGATACGATTCGGAACTAATTGTTTTTAATCACGTCTATTCAGAACAAGTTTGATTAGAACTCGCTTCATTAAATGCCCCCGACAAAACTTCGAAAGTTTACAGAATAAAAACACTTAAACATTTCTTGGACAATACAAAAGTACGACTAAAGAAGCCTATTATATAATATAATTCACTACTTTTGTAGAATAATAGTGTTTGTATTATGAAATTGAACAGAATAAAACCTGTTTTAGCAGAAAAGGGTATTTCTCAAACATGGCTGGCTAAGAAACTTGGTAAGAGTTTCAGTATGGTCAATGCGTATGCTTGTAACCGTTCACAGCCTAATTTGGATACTCTTCAGCAAATTGCGGAGATTCTTCAAGTTGATTTGAAGGAATTGATAACCGATAAAGGAGAAAGGTAAAGTTATGGAATACAAATTCAATGAAAATACACGAGTGCAGGTTCCGGCTGCCTTACATTTGTGTAGGCTTGGATATACATATTTGGACAATATAACAGAATATGACAGCAAGACTAATATTCTGACGGATGTTTTTTTGCGTAGTGTTCAGCGTCTAAACCCAGAGCTGTCCGATTTGCAAGCAAAGCAATTGCTGAGTGAAATCATATTGATACTTAATAATAATGATCTTGGAAGGGAGTTTTATAACAAACTGTCTTCCAACAGTAATATAAAACTGATAGACTTCCAAAATGCCGATCGTAACGAATGGCATGTAACCACTGAATTTGAGTGCGAGAATCAGGATAGCGGAGACAGTTTTAGACCGGACATAACATGCTTTGTAAACGGACTTCCATTAGCTTTTATTGAGGTTAAGAAGCCGAATAACCATGACGGTATTTTGGCAGAAAGGGAGCGTATCAACATGCGCATGAGTAACGAAAAATTCCGGAGATTCCTGAATATTACTCAGTTGATGATATTTTCCAACAACCAGGAATATGACAATGAAAGTCGAGTTCCGATTCAAGGTGCATTTTATTGCTGTACATCCAAAAGCAAAGCTTTCTTCAACGTCTTCCGTGAGGCTGATAAAGGTTTTGTAGCAGGGTATCCTTATAAGGTTGTATCTGATAGTACGGAAAAACAGATATTGCAACACAGAAATTGTGTCGTTATCAAAAACTTACCTGAATATAACACAAATAAAGATGTAAATACTCCAACCAACAGGATCCTAACATCTATGCTCTGTAAAGAGAGATTTCTCTTTTTACTAAGATATGGCTTTGCCTATGTAGATAGAAAGATCGAATTGGAAGATGGTAGTAAGACTACCCAGTTGGAAAAACATGTAATGCGTTACCAACAGCTTTTTGCCTCTTTTGCCATTCGAAAAAAATTGAATAATGGTGTAAAAAGCGGAATTATCTGGCATACACAGGGTAGCGGAAAAACAGCCTTGGCGTATTATTCCGTACGTAGTCTGACTGATTTTTATGCAGCAAAGAAAACCGCCGTGAAATTTTATTTCATTGTGGATCGTCTTGACTTGATGGAGCAGGCCAAGGATGAATTCGTGGCAAGAGGACTGTCTGTCAGGACGGCTAACAGCAGAGAAGAATTGATGTCAGATATACGCAGTACGAATTTGACAGAAAATGCAGAAGGAAAAGCGGAGATTATGGTGGTCAATATCCAGAAATTCAAACAAGATTCCGCCAAAATACAGATTGATTCCAATTATAGCACCCGTTTACAGCGTATTTTCTTTATCGACGAAGCGCATAGAGGTTATAACCCACAAGGAAGTTTCTTGGCAAACTTATTGGCAGCCGATAGCGATTCTATAAAGATTGCTTTAACAGGTACACCTTTGCTGAAAGAGGAAAGGGAATCCTGGCGTGTATTCGGTGATTATATTGACACGTATTATTATGACAAGTCAATAGCAGACGGCTATACACTGAAACTTATGAGAGAACCTGTCGAAACAATCTATAAAGAGAAAATAGAGAGTATTCTTGACAAACTGGCAGGTGGTATTGAAGTCAGGAAAAGTGATATTGACCGTAACAAGATCATTGAACATGAATCTTATCTCAATGCATTGATAGACTATATTATAGCCGATTTCCGACGGTTCCGTATTGAACAAGCTGATGATACGGTGGGTGCGATGATTGTATGCAAGATAAATCCACAAGCCCGTGAAATGTATCGTTTGTGGCAAGAACGCTTTAATAAGGCATTGTATATAGAAGAGAAACATGATGAAAATCTGATGATGGCTGCTGAGCCTATGGTAGCCTATGGAAATCATACAAAACCGCTTAGGGCTTCTTTAATTTTGCATGATGAAGGAGATAAGGAAGAACGTAAGGCATACATTGATGAATACAAGAAGAAGCTATCAGTTGATATCTTGATTGTCAATCAGATGCTCCTGACCGGATTTGATGCTCCCCGTTTGAAGAAACTCTATTTGGGGCGTAGTCTTGACGGGCATGATTTGCTGCAGGCATTGACAAGGGTAAACAGGCCATACCATAAATTCAAGTATGGGTATGTCGTGGATTTTGTGAATATCAAGGAAAATTTCGATGCTACGAATGACCGCTATCTGCGTGAATTAAACCGTACTGCTGATATTGAGGAAACAGGCGAAAAAGAAACAGTAGGAGAAGCTCTCATTGTAGATAAGGAGCAGATTATAGAACAGATAAAGGAAATCCGCAACATTTTGTTCAATTATACTTGTGATAATCTTGAAGAATTCAGAAAGGAAATAGACGAGATTGAGAATAAAGAAAATCTATATACGCTCCGTTCTACTCTTGAAAATGCCAAAGCAATCATAAATCAAATAAGGGCATTTGGAGATGAAGAACTTAAAGAAAAAATTGACAGTCTTCCCAAAGGTAGTATTCCTACACTCATTACAGAGGTTTCGCACCGTATCGAACGAATGAATCTGCTGGAAAGTACCGAACATAAGGCGGATGTCTCAGGAATCATCAATGTTGCTCTTTCAGAACTGGAATTCGAGTTCAAAAAAGGAATTTCAGAGGAATTGCGTATTGTAGTCAATGACATCCGAGAACGTTGTGAAAGAGTTCAGGCAGAATTTGAAGCTAACTTTGATAGAACAGAAGACAAGTATGTGATTTTAGCTGACGAATTTCGGGAATATTTCAGAAAGAAAGGTTTTGTTCCTCAAAGTACGCAAGATGCGAAAGAAAGCATTGATTATATGGATTCAGTGATGAAGAAAATTCGTGAGATCAACCGCCGAAATAATATACTCAAAAAGAAATATCAAGGAGATGAACGCTTTGTCCGTATTCATAAGCGCATTGAGGAAGAAAATGAAAAGCGTGAAAAACCTATTATTTCCAAGGCTGAATACGAAATAGCAGAAAGTCTGTCAAAAATGAAACGTGAAATTGATAACAGGATTTACCTTGATATAAACATTATAGCTAATGAGAACAGTTTCAAGAGAGACACATTGGCTATGATAGGCCATCAACTCATAGATTTGGGGATAAATACAAGTATCTCCGACCGGAAATTCATTAACAACCTCATTGCAAATGAATATATAAACCAATACAATCAAGTTTACTTAAAATAATATGGACGCAAATACCCAAAATATATCAGAAGCTACGATAGCCCTTATCGATTCATTAAAATCAACCACTTCCCATTTCGGTCTTGCTAATAGTGGAAGCGAATACAAAATTATTACGGAAATGTTCCTGTATAAGTATTTCAATGACAAATTTGGATATGAGGCAAAACGTGATAAAGTATATGGAGAAAGATTGAGCAAGGCAGACAAATGGGATGCAGAATATGACAAATTTACAGAAGATGAAGTAGAAGATTTGTTCAGCTATCTCCCAGCATCTGTACCTTTGCTTAAACCTGAACATACATTGGCGCATTTGTATAATACCTCTGGAGCTGGAGATTTTTCTACACGACTGGATGCGACATTGATTGATATTGCCAATCTGAATGCAGATACATTTTCTGTCGTAACTTCTGGAAAAAGCAGAGTCAATATATTCAGTGCGCTTACCCAGTTTGTTACAGATCCTCAGAAAAGAGATGATTTTGCACGGTCATTGATGAGTTCCGTTGCGTCATTCAATTTTGAAAGTGTTTTTGCAGAAAAATATGACTTCTTCTCACGGATATTTGAGTATCTTATAAAAGATTACAATAACGCAGGAGGCGGAAAATACGCGGAATATTATACTCCAAGGGCAATCGCACAAGTAATGGCTCGTTTGCTCGTTGGTGATAATGCAGACTTGAGGGGTGTCACATGTTATGACCCATCAGCAGGAACAGGCACTTTGCTTATGGCCTTGGCTCATCAGATAGGGGAAGACCGTTGTACGATCTTCAGTCAGGATATATCAGAAAAATCCAGTGAGATGCTTCGACTGAATCTCATTCTGAACAATCTTTCAGGAAGTCTTCCGAATGTTGTACAAGGTAATACACTTACAGAACCTTACCATAAGGAAGAAAACGGGACACTTCGAAAATTCGATTTCGTTGTTTCCAATCCGCCATTCAATCTGGATTTCTCGGATTTTAGAGACACATTGGCTTCTGATACAGTACGTTTTTGGGCTGGTGTGCCATCTGTCCCGGCAAAGAAGAAAGAGTCAATGTCTATCTACCTATGCTTTATACAGCATCTTATCAATTCACTGAAAACGACTGGAAAGGGGGCTATTGTCATTCCAACGGGATTCATTACAGCCAAAAGTGGTGTTGAAAGAAAGGTTTTGACAAAAATTATAGATAACCGCTGGGTATATGGCTGTATCTCCATGCCAAGCAATGTGTTTGCAAATACAGGTACGAATGTTTCCGTCTTGTTCTTTGACAAAGCTGCTTCTGCCGAGAAAGTCATATTGATTGATGCAAGTAAGTTAGGAGAGGAATATAAGGAAGGGAAAAATAAGAAACGTAGATTACTGAAGGATGACATTGACTTAATTGTCAATACATTCAAAAATAAAGAAGCCGTTGAGGATTTCTCGGTTGCTGTAAGCTACGATGAAATTATAGAGAAAAATTATTCGTTGTCAGCTGGGCAATATTTCGACATCAAGATAGATTACGTGGATATTACGGAAGAGGAGTTTAATTCTCGCATGGTCGAATATAAAAAGACATTGAACGAACAGTTTGCTGAAAGCCATCGTCTGGAGGAAGAGATAATGAAGCAGTTGGACGCTTTAAGGTTTAATGCTAATATCGGGAACAATGAATAGCGAAATACAGTTTTTGTTATATAGTCTTCCTGATGAAGAGGGAAAGGTACAGGTAATCGTCAAAGATGAAACTATTTGGTGTACCCAAAAGGCTATGGCACAGCTTTTCGGGGTTGGAGTTCCTGCTATCAGTAAACATCTGAAGAATATTTTTCAGGAAGGAGAGCTACAGAAAGAAGTGGTTGTTTCCAAAATGGAAATAACCACTCGACATGGCGCTATGGAAGGCAAGACACAAACATCTTCTGTCGATTTCTATCACCTTGATGCAATTATTGCCGTAGGCTATCGGGTTAATTCACTCAGAGCTACAAAATTCCGGCAATGGGCAACCAAAATCCTGAACGAGTATATCCGGAAAGGCTTCGTACTTGATGATGAACGGTTGAAACAAGGAACGGCAGTGTTTGGCATGGATTATTTCCGTGAATTGCTCGAAAGAGTACGTTCTATTCGTGCCAGCGAACGCCGTATCTGGCAACAGATTACTGATATATATGCGGAATGTAGTATTGATTACGACAAAAACGCTCTGACTACTCAAGAGTTTTATGCCATGGTACAAAATCGCTTCCATTATGCGATTACAGGACAGACTGCTGCAGAGATTATCTATTCGAAAGCCGATCATACAAAAGAACACATGGGACTGACTACATGGAAAAATTCTCCTGATGGTCGGATTCTCAAATCGGATGTGTCTGTAGCTAAGAATTATCTGACTGAGAAAGAGATCAGGCAATTGGAAAGGACCGTAACATCGTATTTTGATTATATTGAAAATCAGATTGAACGGCATAATACTTTCACAATGGAACAATTTGCTGCAAGTGTCAATAAGTTCCTTTCATTTAATGATTATCAGATTCTTCCGGACAAAGGTCGTATCTCTGCATCACAGGCAAAAGCTAAGGCTGAGAGTGAATACGATATTTTTAATCGCACACAACGTATTGATTCTGACTTTGATAAACAAGTTAGAGGAATGTTAGGGAAATAATAATAGATAGTGACAATGGATAAAATTTCTCCAAAATATCAAATGAAGATTGTACAAAATATCAATGATAAATTGTATGAATTATTCAAATCATATGACGATGTAGAAGCCTATATTGAAAAATGGAGAGAAGTTTATGATGACTTTGGAAACGCAAATTTCTACATTCAGTACAAAGATGAAGAACGCAAGAAAATTGATTCAAAAAAGACACTCCATCAGGTAGATGGCGAAACATTATTGAAAATAGCTATTGACTTGGGGCTCGAAACACCTGATTTCATCCCGTCTGTCCCTACATTTAAAAATGAGTTAAAATCATCATATGAAACTGCTGCTCAAACATTCGACAAAGCATTCTGTAATGTAGAAAAAGATCCAAATCTTGCTATCGGCTTGGCAAATTCTGCATTAGAAAGTATTCTTAAAGAGATGTTAAAAGATGAAAGGTTGCAGATTCAGTATGATAGTAGAGATACCTTATCAAAGTTAATAAAAAATATTTGTAAAGCATTCCGTTTAAACAATGGCGACTCATTACCTCAAGAGGTGCAGACAATAGCCAAATCCTTGATAGCTTGTAGTAATGCTATTGAAGACCTTCGTAGTACAAAAACTGAAATGCACGGTAAAACACAAGATGATTTTATTATTAAAGATCCTATGTGCGCTTACTTTGTTGTTAATGCGGTGTCTACTGTAGGATTGTTTTTGCTAAACTATTATATGGGCAAATATCCTCGACAGGTTAATAATGCGCGATATGAATTTGACCCAGATGACGATTTGCCTTTTTAATAAACAAACGTATGGAATTGAAAAAATATAAATTGGGAGAAATCCTTGATGTTACAAGAGGAGCAAGTCTCAGTGGCGAGTTTTATGCGACTGAGGGTAAATACATTCGTTTGACATGCGGTAATTTTGACTACCAGAATAACTGCTTTAAGGAGAATAAATCTAAAGACAATCTATATTATGTCGGCAATTTTAAGCCGGAGTTTTTAATGGAAAAGGGTGATATTATTACCCCTTTAACAGAGCAGGCAATAGGTTTGCTTGGCTCTACTGCGATTATTCCAGAAAGCGGGAAATATATTCAGAGCCAAGATGTGGCAAAGATTGTTTGTAAAGAAAATCTGCTAGACAAGGATTTTGCTTTCTATCTTATATCCTCTAATGTCATAAAACAACAATTGAGTGCGGCCGCTCAGCAAACAAAAATCCGGCATACATCACCAGATAAAATCAAGGATTGTATTGTATGGATTCCTGAATTGACTGAGCAGAAGCACATAGGTAAATTGCTTTGCAATCTTGATTCTAAAATCGAACTTAATCGTGCAATAAATCAGAATTTAGAGGCGATGGCAAAGCAACTCTACGATTACTGGTTTGTGCAGTTTGATTTTCCTGATGAAAATGGAAGGCCGTATAAATCTAGTGGTGGAAAAATGGTTTGGAATGATAAACTGAAGAGAGAGATTCCAAAAGGGTGGGAGGCAGCAAAACTTGACAATTTATTTCAAGTTGTAGCAGATAAAGCTAAGAAAATGGGTATACAACATTTGTTATATGCTCCTATAGAAGTATTACCAAGAAAGCAGATGAGCTTTTATGATACTGCTCCTATTGAAAATGCAGTAAGTGGATTATGCAAATTTAAGAAAGGAAACATTCTTCTATCGAATCGTCGTGTATATTTTCATAAAGTATGTATAGCACCCTTCGACGGAGTAACAAGAGATACAGTTATTGTATTAAAAACATTAAACGAAAACTCATTCGGATTTGATTATCAAATTATTAATTCTGAGCATTTTATTTCTTATGCTACAAAGTTTTCTTATGGTACTGAACAACCAGTTTTTAGTTGGCAGGATGCTAAGAATTATTATTATGCCAAGCCTAATAATGGAATAGCTGAAATATATTCAAATTGTGTTGCTCCTTTGATAAATAAGGTACTTGAAGTTCAAAATGAACTAAGAGAACTCACTAAACAGCGTGATGAACTTCTACCGCTTTTGATGAATGGCCAAGTATTGGTAAATTCTGATTTATCCGACGATTGAGTTCTATTTTTTTATCTAATGCAGAGAATATTTCGCCAATTCGTTGTTGTTCTCTCAATGGTATCCTTGGGACAGGAAAAGAATTTAATGCTTCTACGGATAACGCATAGCGTTGTCCGCTTCCAGAGGCATTAAAAGCGAAATATTTCTTTGCATATTCTGTATGCAGAAGAGCATTCAGATAACTTCCATCCAAAACATCTCTGTTGGGCGTTATTAGGGCACAGTGATACCCCAATATCACATCATCAAAATCATCAGCGATATAAGTAGAAATTCCAATATCATCACGTGTTTCACTATCCTTAGTTAGTGCAACTTGACCTTTTTTCAGTTGAAATCTGGAAATCTCTTTGGTGTTAGCAGTTGCAAACATAAAACTGTCATGCCGAGCTGTGGTAATAGCCCAGTTATAATAAACATCAACAAAATTACAAAGGCGGATTTTCTTTTCTCCGTCTTTCATTTTCTTATCAACTCCACTAATCTCTACAGTGGCAATATCTCCTAATTTATATTTTCCCATTTGTATTCATTATTGAATACAAAAGTACGCATTTTCAGTCAGAATCTGGCACGATTGTTTATCCTAAATACTTCTTATGAGCCAACTTTACATTGTTTTGGTTCACTATGGCATAGTGAAGTGTGGTATCAATGCGTACATGACCCAACAGTCGTTGCACTTGCTCAATAGGCATACCTTTGTCGATTGCCATTGTAGCAAGGGTACGACGGAACTTATGAGGGTGAACCTTTGGCATAGAAAGGGTTTGCCCTAATTTTCTGATTCGTACTTCCACTCCGCTGATTGTAAGACGTGTATAAGGCGAATGTAAGGAAACGAATAAGGCTGGATTGTCATCTGTGCGTTCATTAAGATATTGCTGCAAGTGCAGTTTTGTTCTGGCATTGAAATAAACGATGCGTTCTTTATTACCTTTTCCGAACACAATACATTGCCGTTCGTGGAAATCTATATCATTACGATTCAGTTTTATAAGTTCTCCTACACGAATGCCTGTAGACGAAAGAATGTCTATAAGAGCAAGATCCCGTTTATTGGTACAACTATCACGCAGTTGTTCCAACTGTTCATCAGAAAGCACTTCTTTAACAAGTGAATCCGTTTTTACCTTGTGAATGCGTCTGACCGGACTTTTGGCAATATAATCTTCATCTTCTAACCATGCAAAGAAACTAGAAAAAATGCGTCGCATATTGTCAATGGTTACTTTGCTTGATTGATGTCCTTCTTGATATTCAGAAAGATAAGAGCGAATATCTGTTGTGGTAATATGACAAATTGCAACAGATAGTGTAACTAATAATCGCTCAATGGTATTACGGTAATAGGCTAATGTTTTGTCCGAACACCCTTCTATCTTTTTTGCTGATATGAAAGAGTTTAGAAGATGTTCATTTTCTTGTGATTGTTTGCTAAGACAATCTGCTTTTTCAATAATTTCTACATTATGTAGTTCTGATGCAAGCACAGTTTTAAGCTGTGCCATTTGTCGGCTGTCTAAGTTACGTTGCATCTTCGCAACTATGGCCTGAATGATGTTCTCTTTCATAATTTCTATAAGATAATGATAACATCATAATATAGAATATAATTCTATAGAGGACAAAATTGCCTCTATAGAATCTTTTTAATTAATCTTTATTCCAATGCTTTTCGCATTCGGAACAGAATTTAGTACCTGCTCCTGTATAGAACTCATTTCCATAACATTTACAGATGATTTTGACCAATTTTCTTTGAATAATTTTATCGTTCATAATAAAATTAATTTAGTGATCTTATGGAAATATACCCACGTATATTTATAATTTATAAATAGTGTTTTTTTGGAAAAAAGTTTAAAATAGCTGCTAAATCAGAATTTAGAGGCGATGGCAAAGCAACTTTACGATTACTGGTTTGTGCAGTTTGATTTTCCTGATGAAAATGGAAGGCCATATAAATCTAGTGGTGGTAAGATGGTTTGGAATAATAAGTTGAAGAGGGAGATTCCTGAAGGATGGAAAGTTTCAATGTTAGCAAATGAAGTTGATTTACAATATGGTTTCCCTTTTTCTACCGAACTTTTTACTGAACAAGAAACAACGGTTCCAGTCGTTCGAATAAGAGACATTCTGAATAATACAATCTCTACTTACACCACTGAGGAAGTTGAAGAAAAGTATTTGCTTAAAAAACAAGACTTATTAGTTGGTATGGATGGTAACTTTCACATGAACTATTGGACAGACAATAAATCATACCTTAATCAACGAAGTGTTAGATTACGAGCATCTAAAAATTCAAATGTTTCTATTGTTCAGGTTAAATATGATATACAACCATACATAAAGGCAAAAGAAGCAAGAGCAAAAGGTTCTACGGTTGGACATCTTTCTGATAAGGATATGAAAGAACTATATGTGTTAGTTTGTACTAATAAAAAAGCTAAAGAAAAATTTGATTCTATACTTTCAATGATTATAACAAATCGAAATGAGATAGAACTCCTTACCAAGCAGCGTGACGAACTTTTACCGCTCTTAATGAACGGTCAAGTGTCGGTAAATTCTGATTTATCGGTATATAAAGAAAATGAGAGGAAACATCCCCTCATTTCTTTAAACCTAATATCAGACATTCAATTCCTTTAACGGCACCCCATAATTATATTGTCCGAAAAATCCTTTATGGATAAGTTTCAAACCAAGGGTCTGATAATACTTGTAGTCATCATCCTCGGTGCAGAGGTACTTGTAACCATAGCGCGGGGCGTACTCCTTGAAGAAGCGGGCAAGGTCTTTCAGGTTTTCCTGCTGGTTTCGTTTGAAGTTGCTACGTACAATGATAATGCTCCAGTTGGGGATGCTGCCAACACCACAACTGTATTCCCAAAAACGGATGTATAAATCCATTTCGCCTACATTGACAGAAACACAAATGCCGTTGGCGTTGTGCATGACGGAACAACAGTTTCTGTAACCGAATCTTTCACACAAATAGAGATTGAAATCGTAAATAAAATCGGAATAGTTCATAATAATTTGAATTTTGATGGTTAATAAAAAATTGATTATAGACTGAAACCTCGCTTACGTTTCGGTTTCTTTTTCTTCTTTTTAATCCGGTTGACCTGTATCGCTTCCTCCGTATTATAATCCGTAGGAGAGGGAGTGAACAATCCCAGACTGATACCGGAATGATTCTCCTGCTGATATTCATGCCGAGGTTCCTCGTGTATGGTTTCTGCTTGTGCCTGATGCTGGTTCATGGTAGCAGAAAGAGCGTTATATCTCAATTCCTGGTCGATGTTCAGAAAACTGAACTGGCGGTCAATCTTGGAACCGCTAAAGGTCAGTTGGTCACATGTGAACTTGACACCTTGCATCTCTCCGGTCGTGCGACTTAGCTTCCATTGCGTATCAATTCCGTACTTCCGTAAGGCCAGTCGCAGCTCGCTCCAGCTTCGGGCGTTCGGAACCTCTCGTTTCAAGGCATGATAGATAAAATACTTTACCTTGTCATGACGACGTAACCGCATGAAATTGACATGCTCTTTTCCTTCGGCAAAATGCAAACGGTAACGGGCTGTCAGCATCTTGCAGACCTTTTCGTTTCGGTAACGGTCGTTCTTGTCGCTGATGGTGCAGCCGTCATTATCTACCCGGTTGTAAACGATGTGACAATGCGGATGGTCACGGTCTATATGCCGGGCGATGATGAACTGCGTGTTCGCAATTCCCATCAGCTTCATATAGTCGTGGGCGATCCTCAACATCAGTCCATCATCGTCACGGATGCGGTCTCCGTCTTCTGCGGAGAAACTCAATGATATATGTCCGACCTTGTTCTTGACCTTGTCGTTCAGTAAAGTCTGCAACTCGAATTGTTCCGCTATTTCTTCAGGTGAACCGTAGACACCAACCGCTTTCAGCAGGCGCGATTTATCTTCTTTCAGCACATAGTTTACGCACCCGGAAAACGATGTTCCCTTGACAATCTTACCTATCATCCTTGAGCTGTTTTATGAGTTGTGAAATCTGTTGAACGGCGGTACTGCACTCATCGGCCACACGATAAAAACCGTAAGCGTTGGCTCGTTTGGCAAGCTGATTCAGGTTCGTACTTTCGCCAATCAGTTTTCGGATGATGTCAAGATTTTCTCTCGTAATCCGTTCGCGCACCGTACCGTGTTCAATGAGTGAACGCACTACTTCGCTTTGACTGCGTTTACTGCGCCGGCTGAGTGCTCTGAGCCAGCCGAATTGTTCGTCTGTAAGACGGATTGTAACTGTATTTTTCTTGTCCATAATATTTGCTTTTGAGATTAATAATTGTGACCATCGGGAGCCGTCTCACCTTCTTTTGAGGTGAGCAAGTGGCCGGGAAATGTAATACACCGGCATAAACTTGCTCCAGTGAAAAAGAAGAGAATCAGACATCTGAAAGTCATCGTTTGAAAAGTCCTTTCCAAGTACGTTGAACCGTTGCTGAAAGAGGTGCTTTCTCCACATTGACAAGCCGTAAATCGAAGGTCTTGACCAGCGTTTTCAAGGCCGGATTCAACGTGATAAGACGATTGAAAATTGCTTCCTTTGTCTCTTCTCTCAGCAGAAAATCTGCAATGTCATAACCCGCATCCCTTTCTTCTTTTGTTGCGTTTCTTTCCATAAAATCGAAGAGAGAAACCTCTATTCCCAGGCTTCGGATCATCTCCATTTTACTATTCCAATAGTCGGTTGCACCCAGATCGGGGAAGAGCAGAACACGTCGGTTTCTTAATACGCTCATGGCATCCCGATTGAACGCACCGTTCTTTCCGCCCGAAGCAATCCAGAGGTATTGCGGCAGATAGAAACTGGATATCAAAGCGCTTTTCTCACTCTCCACAAGGGCAACCGGACGCTGTTGGTCGGAAAACAAAAGGTGCTCACCAAACAGGCATTGCCGGAGGTTGAAATTCTCTTTCTTCAAAAGGGAATGTACCCACGTGATGTAGTTGTGCGGCTCTTTAATCCGTCTTCCGCTTCCAGGATTGTAGAGCATCACTTTTCCGGTGCGTACACGTCCGGAAATATCGACCTGCCAAAAGACCGTAGCTCCCGGCCAATGCTTCGAGGTTCCTACATGGTAGCGCAACATCAGCTCTTCGGTAGCCTCCTGTCCGAAATGGAAACTCAGGAACTGAAACAGCTTGTTCGTGTGATAAAGCTTCAGGGATTGCCTCATAATTTCGGGCTCAATGAAGGATGGCGCAGGAGGCAGACTGATGCGAGGCTTGGACACCGGCACAAACTTTTCGTTCAATCGTTCTTTGGCAATCGGGTTTTCGTCGAAGTACATTTTGGGCGTATAGTTATAGCCGCACTTCTGTTCATGGTTGCATCGCCCTACATAATCAGGAAAGTTGATTTGCTTTTCCGTATCGATGTATTTGGCGAAACAACTTTTGCGGTGGCAGTT
>ERZ791743.1195-NODE-1195-length-16736-cov-8.735687_pt1 | contig 16736 bp, 14 predicted proteins | sample MGYA00509952_ERZ791743 | MGnify/ENA primary metagenome ERZ791743 (study PRJEB30046, sample SAMN00792040) | human gut metagenome | study: EMG produced TPA metagenomics assembly of the A metagenome-wide association study of gut microbiota in type 2...
GACAAGACATGCAGTAGCAGCAGGACTTTTAGCTGATTTAGCAGGGTTACTGACATCAGTATGGATTTGTAATTTAGTATTTAGATAAAATAAAAAGTAGTTGAGAATGAAAAGTATTGAATTAAATTTTAGAAATTTTAAAAAGCATTTATAGTTGAAATTTCTAAAATTATATTTTTGATATATCTGTCATTCTCTTTTTTTATTTAAAAGACAGAAAATTTAAAAAATATCTGGTATAATATGAATAGGTCTTTAATAATCTTAGATAGAATAATTAAAAACTTAAAATATGAAAAAATGAGGTGTTTTTTATGGCAATATTTGATTCTAGAAAGTACGCAGTAACATTAAAACTTATTTTTCTAAAAGCAGTATATGAGATTTTTCCGGATATTGAAGTAGAGATAGAACATTCTTTGAATAATGGAACATATGGGACAGTAACAAAAGGAGAAAAGATAACTGAAGAAGGTATTAAAAAAATAGATAAAAAAATGAAAGAAATTATAGAAAAAGGGTATCCAATAACATTAGTATGTCGAGATAATGAAACTTTAAAAAGTAAAAGCAGCACTATACCAAGAAAAGATATAAGAACATTACTTGATAATTCTGGTTGGTCTGAAATAATGGAGTACGAAATAGATGGATATTTTGATTATGTTTATGAGGAACCATATTCTTCTACAAAAGATGTAAAATTATATGAAATATCTTTATATAATGGAGGCTTTTTAATAAAGTATCCAACAAAAAATCCTAATGAGCTTCCACCATATATAGATAATCCCAAAATGGCAAAAGTATTTCAAGAAACAGGACGTTGGAATAGCATTTTAGATGTATCTACTATCGGAAGTCTGAATGAAAAAGTATTAAAAGGTGAAATTCCAGAGTTAATAAGAATAAATGAAGCTCTTCATCATAAAAATATTAGTAAAATAGCTGATCAGATAGCAGCAAATAAAGATATAAAACTGGTAACTATTGCTGGTCCTTCTTCTTCTGGAAAAACAACATTCAGCAAAAGATTATATCTTCACTTAAGAGCTAATGAAATAACTCCAATAGTTATATCTTTAGATGATTATTATATTGGAAGAAAAAATGTTCCTCTTGATGAAAATGGAAATAAAGATTATGAAACTATTGATGCTCTAGATTTGAAATTACTAAATGAAAATTTAAAAGAACTTATAGCTGGAAAAGAAGTAGAAATCCCAGAGTATAATTTTATCAGTGGAGAAAGAGAGAAAAAAGGAAAAATGATGAAAGTTCCAGAAAATGGGCTTATAATCATTGAAGGGATACATGGACTTAATGAAAAATTAACTGTATCTATACCTAAGAAAAATAAATTTAAAATATATGTAAGCTGCTTGACACAATTAAATATAGATAGACATAACAGGATAGCAACAAGTGATGTAAGAGAAATTAGGCGTCTTGTAAGGGATAGTATGGCTAGAGATACATTTGTTGAGGAAACTATTGCTATGTGGGATTCTGTAAGGAAAGGGGAAGAAAAATATATTTTTCCATTTCAAGAAGATGCAGATGTAATGTTCAATTCTAATTTAGTATATGAATTAGGAGTATTGAAAAGATATGCTATAAGAGAATTGATAAAGGTAAAAATAGATAGTCCTTATTACAAAGAAGCTAAAAGACTTATGAAATTTTTATATTGTTTTGTTGATATAGACTCTAAGTATATTCCAGATGATTCAATACTTAAAGAATTTATTGGAGATAGCATTTTTTATAAATATTAATTAAAAAGAATAGTTTAGTATTATTACTAAAAAAGGAGTTGTTACAAATTGATGATTTTTAATCACTTATTTGAACAATTCCTTTTTCTTTTCAGCATTTTTATTTTGAGCTCAGCAACTTCTTTTTTTATTAAAATAAAAATTAACAGAAGTCTATAAAATAATTTCTATTTTTTTATATAAAAAAACTGCATAATCAATAAAATAAATTATATTTTGTAACATTCTCTTTTAAAATCATCTTTTTTATTTTTATAAATAATAAAAATCCTGCTAATATTTTTATAAAAGCAGGATAATTATTAATTTATTCAGCATATAGTTCTTCTAATCTTTGCTGTACATTTTCATCTTCAAGGTATTCATCATAAGTCATCATTTTATCAAGAATTCCATTAGGAGTTATTTCAATGATTCTGTTTGCAACTGTTTGAATAAATTCATGGTCATGAGCTCCGAAAAGAATAGTTCCTTTAAAATTGATAAGAGCCTTATTCAATGATGTAATAGATTCTAGATCTAAATGGTCATTAGGATTATCAAACATAAGAACATTAGCATTTGTAAGCATCATTCTAGAAAGCATACATCTTACCTTTTCTCCTCCTGAAAGAACTGTACAGCTTTTCATTGCATCTTCACCTGTAAAAAGCATTCTTCCTAGGAATCCTCTTACAAAAACATCATGCTGATCAGGAGAATAAGGTCTTAGCCAATCAATAAGGTTAAGATCTTTATTTTCAAAGAATTTACTATTATCTTTAGGCATATAGGCTTGAGTTGTAGTTACACCCCAAGTATATGAACCAGAATCAGGTTCCATTTCTCCAGCAAGTATAGATAATAGAGTTGTTTTAACAATATCGTTTTTAGCAAGGAAAACAACTTTATCTCCTGTATTGATAGTAAATGTAAGATTGTCAAGTATTTTAATTCCATCAATAGTTTTAGTCAGATTTTCAACTTTAAGAAGGTTATTTCCTGCCTCTCTTTCCTGTTTGAATTCAATAAATGGATATTTTCTATTTGATACCTGCATATCCTCTAATTGAAGTTTATCAAGAAGTTTCTTTCTTGAAGTAGCTTGTCTAGATTTTGAAGCATTGGCACTGAATCTAGCAATAAACTCCTGTAGTTCTTGTCTTTTTTGTTCAATCTTCTTATTTTTTGAAGAAAGAAGTTTTACCATAAGTTCATTTGACTCATACCAGAAATCATAGTTTCCTACATACATCTTAACTTTTCCATAGTCAATATCAGTAATATGAGTACAAACTTTATTTAAAAAGTGTCTGTCATGTGACACTACTATAACAGTAGTATTGTCTAGGTCCATAAGGAAGTTTTCAAGCCAAGATATAGCTTTGATGTCAAGTCCGTTAGTAGGCTCATCTAAAAGAAGTACATCTGGTTGTCCAAATAAAGCTTGTGCTAGGAGTATCTTAACTTTTTCAGGCTCAGTAAGTTCTTTCATAAGCTTATGATGAGATTCAATCCCTATCCCTAATCCCATCAAAAGAGTTTCAGCTTCTGTTTCAGCTTCCCAACCATTTAGTTCAGCAAATTCTCCTTCTAATTCAGCAGCTCTTAAACCATCTTCATCAGTAAATTCACTTTTTGCATATATGGCATTTTTTTCTACAATGATATCCCAAAGTTTTTTATGTCCCATAAGAACAACATTAAGCACTTCATCTTCTTCATGGGCAAAGTGATCCTGCTTCAATACAGCCATTCTCTTATTTTTTTTATCAAAAATTATTTCTCCTTCTGTCGGATCAAGATCTCCAGAAAGTATTTTAACAAATGTAGATTTTCCAGCACCATTTGCTCCTATAAGACCATAACAGTTTCCAGGAGTAAATTTAAGATTAACATCTTCAAATAGTTTTCTTCCAGAAAATCTCATTCCAAGATTACTAGTAGCTATCATTTAATATATATCCTCCTATAAATTTTACTTTTATACGTATTCAAAAAATCATTATATTATACCATAGTTATTGACAATTTAGCAATAGAAGTTTAGTTTATATTAAAAATTATTTATTTATTTTTTTTAAACTTTATCTCTAAAAATCAAAAAAATTTGAATGAGATTATAAAAAGTATGATATAATATTACATCAAAGTAAAATTTCAGTGAGGGAAAAATGCCAAAATTATTTGATAGTATAAAAATAAAAAATATAAAAATAAAAAATAGAATAGTTCTTCCACCATTAGTAAGATTTTCAATGGTAGGAAAAGATGGCTTTGTCACAGATAGAGTAGTTGAATGGTATAAAGATGTTTGTGCTGGTGGAATTGGTATGGTTATAGTGGAAGCTTCTGCTGTGGCAGAAGATGGAAAGTTGAGAGATAATCAGTTGGGAATATGGAATGATAAATTTATAGCTGGACTTAAAAGAATAGCTGATGTATGTCATGAGTATGCTGTTCCTGCTCTTATTCAACTTCATCATGCAGGGTTCAAAGAAGGAATAAAAGATGTTCCTGAACATATTTTAGATGAAATATTAGAAAATTTTAAAATGGCTTTTAATAGAGCGAAAAAAGCAGGATTCGATGGAATAGAAATTCATGGAGCTCATACTTATCTTATATCACAATTAAATTCTAGATTATGGAATTTAAGAGAAGATAAATATGGAGGAACTTTTGAAAAAAGAATGTATTTCTCAAAAAAGCTTATAGAAGAAACAAGGATGATTTTTAATGATGATTTTATTTTAGGATATAGAATGGGTGGAAATGAACCAGAACTAAAAGATGGGATAGCAATAGCAAAATATCTTGAGAAACTTGGAGTAGATATACTTCATGTATCAAGTGGAGTTCCAGATCCTATATTTAAACAGGAAAGAAAAATAGAAATGCCAGAAGAATTTCCTTTGGACTGGGTAATATATATGGGAACGGAAATTAAAAAACATGTAAATATACCAGTGATTGGAGTAAGGAAAATAAAAAAAGAGATAGAAGCAAGCTGGCTTATAGAAAATGAACTTTTAGATTTTGTAGCAGTGGGAAGAGCAATGATAGCAAGACCTAACTGGGCAGAAGCAGCAAAAAAGGAGTATGAAAAAAGAAATGGAATTGAAGAATCTTGACATATTTTGTGAAATAATAGATAATTTTGGAGATATTGGGGTAGTTTATAGACTGGGAAAGGAATTTAGAGAACTATTTGGAAAGAATGTGCAAATAAGAGTGATACTTAATAGACTTGATGAATTTATCAATATAAATTCAAATGTAAAAAATATTCCAAATCAAGAAATAGATGGAATTCAGTATGTTACATATGAATATGTTAAGAAAAATATGTGTACTTTTTTTACTGCAAATGTTATAATAGAAGCCTTTGGGTGTACAATACCTGAGGAGTATATGAAAGAAGCTTATGAGCATTCAGAACTCTTGATAAATCTGGAATATCTTTCAGCAGAAGATTGGATAGAGAGTTGTCATTTACAAGAGTCACCAAGTGGAAAAGGAAAATTGAAAAAAATATTTTTTATGCCTGGATTTACTGAAAAAAGTGGTGGAGTTATAGCTGATTCACTTTATCTCAAAAGAATAAAAAAAGTGATTGAAAATAAAGAATATTATCAGAAAAAATATTTTTCAGAAATAGGAAATATAGATAATAAAATCATAGGAACAGTATTTTCATATGAAAAAAACTTTGCTCCATTACTTAGAGATTTAAAGTCATTAGATAAAGAAGTATTAATTTTAGCTATGGGAGAAAAGACTCAGAAAGGTTTTGAAAATTTTTTTGAGAAAAATTTTATAGAAAAGCTTGGAAATATTTATAAATATGGTAAAATAGAAGTACAGTTCTATAAATTTTTGAGTCAGGAAGATTATGAAGAATTGATAAATCTGACAGATTTTAATTTTGTAAGGGGTGAAGACTCTTTTATAAGGGCAGTACTTACAGGAAAACCGTATCTATGGCATATTTACTGTCAGGAAGATTATGCACATATGGATAAAATAGAAGGATTTTTGGATAAATATGAAAAATACCTAAAAGGGAAAACTTCAGAAAAATATTTATCTGAATATAGGAAGCTTTTTAAAGATTACAATTTTAGAAGAGAAAATTCTTTAGACGAAGGAAAAGAAGAATATTTATTTTTCTTCAATAATCTAAAGGAGATAGAAAGATGTAATTCTCTATTTAGAGATTTTCTTATCTCAAACTGTAATCTTATAAATAAAATAAAAGATTTTATAGAGAAATTTTAGGAGGTCAAAAAATGAAAATAGCTCAAGAGTTAAGAGCAGGAAGTACAATTAAGATTGGGAATGATCCATTTGTAGTTTTAAAATCAGAGTACAACAAATCAGGAAGAAATGCTGCAGTGGTAAAGTTCAAAATGAAAAATTTATTAAATGGTAATATTTCAGATGCTGTTTATAAAGCAGATGAAAAGATGGACGATATCAGACTTGATAAAGTTAAAACAGTTTACTCTTATAATGATGGAAGTTTCTATGTATTCTCAAATCCAGAAACTTGGGATCAAGTAGAACTTAAAGAAGAAGATTTAGGAGATGCCATTAATTATCTAGAAGAAGGAATGGAATTAGATGTAATATACTATGAATCTACTCCAGTTGCTGTAGAATTGCCAACTTTCCTTGAAAGACAAATTGAATATACTGAACCAGGACTAAGAGGAGATACTACTGGAAAAGTAATGAAACCAGCTAGAATCAACACTGGATTTGAAGTTCAAGTTCCTCTATTTGTTGAGCAAGGTGAATGGATTAAAATTGATACTAGAACAAATGAGTATGTAGAAAGAATCAAAAAATAATTTTTTAAATAAAAGCTGATCGAATGACTTGGGTCAGCTTTTTAATTATATTAATTAAGTGGGGTCAGTATGGGTAAGAATAAATTTGATGCTATTTTAGAAAAAGTAATGAAAATTCGTGGAGTGAAAATAAATAGAGAAAACTTCTTAAATAAAGAATTATCTAACTATTTTTCTGAGGATATAGTAAAAAAAGCTGTTCAAGATAATCCAGCTATTGCAGGAATAGAAGTTGCTGAAATAAATAAAATAGCAGATAAAGTAATTGCGTATGAAATAAGACAATCTACTTTTATTTCGACAATTATAGGAATTCCAGGAGGAATAGCTGTTGCAGGAACTATTGCTATTGACATTACTCAATATTTAGGGCATATAATTAGAATAACTCAAAAGTTAGCTTATCTTTATGGCTGGAAGGATATGTTTGATGAAAATGAGGAATTAAGCAAGGATACCATTGAGCGTATGACTTTGCTTATGGGTGTAATGTTTGGAGTGGATTTAGCAGATAATGCTGTAGTTAAGCTTGCTCAAAGTGCTGCTTTAAATATAGAAAAGAAAATATTACAGAAAGCATTGACAAGAAGTGCTGTATATCCAATAATTAAGAAAGCAGCTTCTATATTGGGAATAAGAATCAGTCAGCAGAGTTTTTCCATAGGAGTAAGTAAGTCTATTCCTTACATAGGAGGAATAATATCAGGGATAGTTACTTATATAACAATGAAGCCACTTGCTCTTAATCTACAGGAGGCTTTATCAGAACTTCCTTTGGCAGATATAAGTTTTTATAAAAATAAATAATTAAGTAAGGATGATTTTCAAATAGAAAAGTTATAAATTTTTATTTGAGTGAATCATCCTTTTATTTTTTAGCAATAAATATTTAGATGCTGTATTCTTCCTCATCTTCACTGTCTTCCTCATCATCTGCATCTTCATATTTTTCAGGATTTAGATAGACATGCTTATATGAGAGTTTTTTGAAAAGTTGGTATAAAAATGAATTTATAAACATTCCAATAATTCCTCGGACAATAAGAATGAGCATAATTGAATATTCTAATTTAAAATTATTATAGGAATTCAAATATTGTGCTGGTAAAATTAAAATGAGAGAAACTATAACTGATAAAACAGCAGAAGTAACCCAAGCTGAAGCTAGAAAACCTAAAAAATATGAAACTTTATAATATTTGTCTATTTTAAAATATATGATATATGCAATTAAAAACAGAAAACCAAGAATGATTCCCACTATATTAGTATTGTGGTAAAGCATAAAGCTAAGCCAGAATGTTGCTGCTGTAATAAGCAGATAAACTGCTGATATTCCAATAACAAAGTAATCAAAATATTTCTCTTTCTCTCTTTCGTAACACTCTCTTATATTTTTTTTCATCATTTATCTTTCCTCCAACTAATCTTTTATTTTAAATTATACCATTTTATTTATAAAAATAAATCATTTTTAGTATTGTAAATGAAAAAAGACCAGATAGACTGATCTTTTTTATTCTTTAAATTTAATTTCTCTTTATTCCTTGTGAAGCATTTAAAACAGCTAATAGAGATACTCCAACATCTGAAAATATTGCCATCCACATATTTGCTATACCAAATACTCCAAGTACCATAACAATAATTTTTATTCCAAGAGCCATAACTATATTTTGCATGACAACTTTTTTATTCTGTTTTGCTATTTTTAATAATTCTAATATTTTAGATGGCTCATCTTTCATTATAACAACATCAGCAGCTTCTATGGCAATATCACTACCTACTCCACCCATAGCGATTCCTACATCAGCTAAAGATAATACAGGGGCATCATTGACACCATCACCTACAAATACAATACCTTTATTATTTTTAGATTTAATTTCTTCAAGTTTATTGACTTTATCTTGAGGGAGAAGTTGAGAATAGATATTTTCAGGATTTAGTCCAAGCTTTTCTCCAACAACAGTCCCTATTTTATTGCTATCTCCAGTAAGCATATAGCTTTGAATACCAGATTTTCTTAATCCTTCTATAGTCAATGGGGAATCTTCTTTTATTTCATCAGAAATATATATATATCCTAAAAATACATTATCTTGAGCTACATAAAGGACAGTGCCAGCATAATTTTTTTCTTCTGCCTCTATTTTATATTCTTTCATAAGTTTATAATTACCTATAAGTATCATTTTGCCTTCATAGTAAGAAAGTACTCCAAATCCAGAAAGTTCTTTGTAACCTTCTATATATTCTTCATTTATATCTATACTTCCATAACTTACAATGGCTTTTCCTATTGGGTGGTTAGAATAAAATTCACCTATTTTAGCTGTTTTTAAAAGTTCATCTTCATTTCCATTTTGAGCTTCAAGTCTGTCTATTTTGAATTTTCCCTTAGTAAGAGTACCAGTCTTGTCAAATACAACAGCACTTATATTAGTAAGAGCTTCAAGATAATTTCCCCCTTTGATAAGGATACCACTTTTAGAAGCTTTTCCTATACTACTGAAAAAAGTAAGAGGTACAGATAACACCAAAGCACATGGACAAGATATAACAAGAAATATTAATGCCCTTCCAAACCACATATTGAAATTACCAAATAGAAGAGGAAATCCAATTCCAACTATCAAAGCTGTTATTACAACTATTGGTGTATAATATCTGGCAAATTTTGTAATGAATTTTTCTGATTCAGCTTTTTTGTTACTTGCATTTTCTACCATTTCTATTATTTTATTAATAGTAGAATCACTGAAAAGTTTTGTGACTTTTACTTCAAGAACTCCAGCTCCATTCAAGCTTCCACTTAAAACCTCACTATTTACAGTAACATCTGTAGGAATAGATTCTCCAGTTAAAGCAGCAGTGTTCAAATCGCTTTCACCTTTTACAACTATTCCATCTACTGGAACTTTTTCACCAGATTTTATAATAATGATATCTCCAATTTTTAATTTTTTTGGAGAAATTTTTATTACTTCACCATTATTATCTCTTATATTGGCATAATCAGGTCTGATATCCAAAAGTTTTTCAATAGATTTTCTTGAATTTCTTACAGCTGATTCTTGGAAGTATTCCCCTACCTTGTAGAAAAGCATTACTCCAACAGCTTCAGTTGTTTCTCCAAGATAAAAAGCACCAAATGTAGCAATAGTCATTAAGAAATTTTCGTCCAAAAAGTTTCCTTTAGTAATATTTTTAAATGATTTAAGAACTACATCACCACCTAAAATAATATATGCTATTATTGATACAGCTAATTTTATCATAGGAAAAGGTTTAAGAAAAACAGAAATAATGAATAGAGCAGCTCCAATAATTAAAAGAAATTTCTCTTTTTTTTCTTCAGCTTTTTCTAATGCTAATTCTTTTTCTCTTTTAGCTCTTGCCTCATCATTATCATCTTCATCTTCATTTTCAGCTTTATATATCAGAGTTCCAGGTTCTAATTTATCAGCTATAGTATTTATCTGTTCAAGAAAACTTTCTTCATCAAAAGATGAATCAGTTTCAACAGTTATATTTTTTTTATAAAGATCAAGATTACTGTTGATAATTCCTTTTAATTTAGAACTTTCATGCTGTATTTTAGCAGCACAGCCAGCACAGTCTAAGTTTTCAACAACATATTCTCTTGTTCTGATTTTATCATTTTCTTTTTTATATATTTTAGTTCCAGGTTCAAGTTTATCTGCAATTTTATTGATATCAGACAAAAACTGTTTTTCATTAAAACTATCATCAGTTTCAACTATCATTTTTTTCTTGTAAAGGTCAAGATTGCTGTTTAATATACCAGACATTTTAGAACCTTCATGCTGTATTTTAGCAGCACAGCCGGCACAGCCAAGGTTATCCACTGCATATTCTCTTATTTTCATATCTATCCTCCATAATATTATTAATTATTTAATTTGTTTGTACAGGATATAGTATATACCCCCATACCCTATATATAAAATATCATATTTATAATTCTTTGTCAATTAGATAATAAAAGATATTATTATTTTCTATTTTTTTAGATATATAACTTTAATTTAAATATCTTTTTAATTTTCTTTAAATTTATAAAAAAGCAGAATATGTATGTATTTTGAATGAAACTAAGCTTATAACTTTAAAGAAGTGGACATTATTTCTATCATATGATAAGATTGAAGTACAATGTCAAGGTAAAGGGGTGGTAGAAATGAAAGTAAATAAGGAATATGTAGAAAATTTATTCTCTGATATTATAGATAAAAATATTTTCATTAAAGGAATCTTTTCAAATCCTTTAGACAAAGAATATCCATATTCAAAAATAAATATAAAGCCATTAAAAATAAAAAATGAAATACTTATACAATTTGAACAGTTTAAAGATAATAAAGCTTTTCATGAAAATGTATGTATTGATTCTTCAAAAGTAAAGTTTTCTGAAATATTAGATAATTTTAAACAGATACTGATATCTGTAAATGGAAATGACTATCAGATATTAAAGGGAAAGAATGATTTTAATTTGAAAAAATCTGAGAATTTAAAGACATTAAAGACATTAGAACATAATAAAAAGAAAAATTATATACTTGAAGAGGGAACTCCAATACCTTTTCTTATAAAATTAGGAGTAATGGGAGAAAAGGGAGAAGTTTTTAAACAAAGTTATGATAAGTTCAGACAGATAAATAAATATCTTGAGTTTATAGATGATACAATAAAGGAGCTTCAAAATAAAAAACTTATTGGTTCTCATATTAAATTTATAGATTTTGGGTGTGGAAAATCATATCTTACTTTTGCACTTCATTATTATTTAAGAAATATTAAAAACTTTACTTTTGAGATAATCGGATTGGATTTAAAGAAAGATGTAATGAAGAAATGTAATGATATAGCTAGAGAGCTAAAGTGTGAAAATCTGGAATTTTTAACTGGGGATATCAAGGATTTTAATAAGCTTCAGAATGTAGATATAATATTTTCCCTACATGCTTGTAACAATGCTACAGATTATGCATTGCTAAAAGGACTGGAATTAAATGCAAAGGCTATTCTTGCAGTTCCATGCTGTCAGCATGAATTTAATGATAAAATAAGTGCTAGCAAGAAAAGCGATTTTTTTACATTCCAGCTTCCTATTGGAAAACATGGAATACTTTTGGAAAAATATGCAACTATTGCCACAGATGCTTTTAGAGCACAGGCATTAGAGCTATGTGGATATAGAACTCAAGTGATGGAATTTATAGATATGGAGCATACTCCTAAAAATACACTCATTAGAGGAATAAAAGAAAAAATAACTACAGAATCTTTAAAGAAAAAATTTGAAGAATATGGAAAATTTAAAGATTTTTTAGGTATTGAACCATTATTAGACAGTCTGCTTTCACCATATTTTTTAATAAAACTGTAATAGCTGCAATAAAAAAACAGATGACCAAAAAACTTTTTAGTCATCTGTTTTTAATTTTTTACCACCATCTATGATGTCTTCCTATTCTATATCCACCATAGCCTATTCCACCTATCAAAACAGTGTTTACAAGATTATCTCTTCTCTGTTCTCTTTTTTCTCTCTCAATAGCTATCTGTTTATCAAACTCCTGTTTTTCTCTCATAAGTTGTATTTCTATTTCTTCCTTGCTAGGAGTATTTCTTGCTATTTCTTTTTCACGATTTGAATCAACTAATTTTTTATATTCGTTAAATTGTTTTATTCTCATTTCAACACTATCTTTAGATGCAGGTGCTGCAAAAACAAGATTGCTTATAATGATACATAAAAATAATGATTTTTTCAACATTGTCATCACCTCTCTTATGATAATTATATCATAATTAAATAAAAAAAGAAGCTGGTTTTTTACCAGCTTCTCTCAGTTATAAATATTTTAATTAGTCAACATTTTTAAGAATTACAGCAGTTCCCATTCCTCCACCAATACATAGAGAAGCAAGTCCATAAGTTAATCCTCTTTTCTTCATTTCATATATCAAAGTAACCATAATTCTGTTACCAGATGCTCCAACTGGGTGTCCTAAAGCTATAGCTCCACCATTAACATTAGTTTTATCGTTGAACCATTCTCTTTCTACACCATGTTGTGCACATAACTCTTTCATAACTCCTAAAGATTGAGAAGCAAAAGCTTCATTTAATTCAATAAGTTCCATATCCTGAAGTTTCATTCCAGCTTTTTTAAGAGCGTTTCCAATAGCAGGAACAGGTCCCATTCCCATTATTTGAGGATCTACACCACCTATACCAGTAGCAACTATTTCAACTAAAGGTTTTAGATTATATTTAGCAACTGCTTCTTCAGAAGCAAGTATCATCATAGAAGCACCATCATTTAATCCAGAAGCATTTCCAGCTGTAACAGTTCCATCTTTTTTAAAAGAAGGTCTTAATTTAGCTAATTTTTCTAAATCAGTTTTTCTATTTGGATATTCATCTGTATCAACAATAACATCACCTTTTTTAGTACTGATAGTAACAGGAACTATTTCATCTTTGAATCTTCCAGAATCAACAGCAGCTATTGCTTTTTGCTGAGAACCAAATGAGAACACATCTTGCTCTTCTCTTGTAATTCCATATTTAGCAGCTATATTTTCAGCAGTTATTCCCATGTGTACATTTGTGAATGCATCTGTAAGAGCATCAAATACCATATGGTCTTTCATAGTAAGGTCAGCCATTTTATGCCCACCTCTTACTTTTCCTGGAAGAATGAATCCAGCATTAGACATTGATTCAGTTCCTCCAGCAAGGATAAGGTTTGCTTCTCCAGCTTTAATGTTAGCATAAGATGAAATGATAGTTTTCATTCCACTTCCACATATAATATTCAGTGTATAGCCAGGAACTTCCTGAGGTACACCAGCTTTTATGGCTACCTGTCTTCCTACACCTTGTGCTTGGCCTGCTTGTAATACATTTCCGATAACTACTTCGTCCAGATTAGCTGGGTCGATTTTTGCATCTTCAATAACTTGTTTTGCAATTGCAGCTCCAAGATCACTAGATGATAAAGGGGCTAAACTTCCTAAAAAACTTCCTATAGCAGATCTTTTTGCTGCCACGATGTACACTTTACTCATTAAATCCTCCTATACCTAAATTTTATTTTATTTATGAAAAATTAAATAACTAATCCTCCAGTAACTGGTAAAACTTGTCCTGTGATATATGAAGCTTCATCACTTGCTAAGAATAAAATAGCATTAGCTACATCATCAGCAGTTCCAAATCTTGCTAATGGAGTTCTTTCCATCATTCCAGCAACTACTTTTTCTGATAGTACTTCAGTCATTGGGCTCTCAATGAATCCAGGTGCTACACAGTTTGCTCTGATAGCTCCTCTTCTTGCTAACTCTTTTGCCCAAGTTTTAGTCATAGCAATAACTCCACCTTTTGTAGCTGAGTAGTTAGTTTGAGCTAAGTTACCATATAATCCAACTACAGATGAAAGAGTAACTATTGATCCTGATTTATTTTTTGACATAATAGGAGCAACAGCTTGAGTCATATTAAATACTCCTTTTAAATTGACATTTATAACTGCGTCCCATTGTTCTTCAGTCATTCTTTGTAAAAGGGCATCTTTAGTAATACCAGCGTTATTTATTAATATATCTATTCTTCCATATTCAGCAGCTATTTTTGCAACAAATTCTTTTATAGCAGGTCTGTCAGTAACATTTAATATTTCATGTCTTACATTTGGCTGGTCATATACAGCTTCTCCCATGTCACAAGATATAACCATTTCTGCACCTTCAGCAGCGAATTTTTCAACAACAGCTCTTCCTATTCCCCTAGCACTTCCAGTAACTAAAGCGATTTTTCCTTTTAATCTATCCATTATTTTCCTCCTTAAATTTTCAGCATAAATTTGAGCTAAACATTTTTATTTTAAACACTTATGATAAGTATAATTTTTTTTTCATTAAAAGTCAATAAGAACATTATTCAGAATACATTATAGAATGATTATTAAGATAATTTATTACAGAACAATGCTGATATCATATTTTTTTAAATTACAACAAATTTATTTCTAGAAGAAAGAATATAATTGTTGAATAGTGACTATAATTGTTGTAAAATAAAAAGTAAAGAATGAACAACTGGAGGCTCAACTATGAAGTATATTATTCTGGTCATCACTTTTTTGATGATAGGATGTACAAATATAAAAAATAATATTTCCTCTTCTTCTAAAGAAACTATAAAAACTTACTATGAAAATGGAACTGTAGAATCTAAAATAATGTATGTTGATAATAAGAAAAATGGAAAGATGACAAGTTATTTTGAAAATGGAAAAATTGCTGTAAAAGGATTTTTTAAAGATGATAAAAGAGATAAAAAGTGGATATTTTACAATGAAAATAATGGAAAGATATCTAGTATTGAAAGGTACATAGATGGTCAGCTTAATGGAGAACAAGTATATTATCATGAAAACGGAAAAATAAAAGTAAAAGGAAACTATACTAATGGGAAAAGAAGTGGCTTTTGGGAAATGTTTGATGAAGAAGGCAAATTAGAAGTACAAAATATATTTATTGATGGAGAAAATATTATAAGTGTAGGAATATATCAAAAAAATGGAAAACTTCTATGCAATGGAAATGTTGTAAATCAATTAAGGCAGGGAGAATGGAAATATTTTGATGAAGAAGGAAATATAGCTTATATTGTAAATTATGAAAGAGGAATAAGAAATGGAAAATGGCAGGCATTTGATAAAAATGGGAATCTTCTAATGAATGGGATTTATAGGAATGGAAGAATAGTGGGAATTGATGTAGAAGAATAAAATATAAATTGCTATTGTGGAAAAGGTATAATAAAAATTGGAGTTACTTTATTCAATGGTGGAATAAGAGCAACTATATTTTTAAATGGTTGGCAAAAAATGAACTTTCTGCTTATCCAGCATGGGTAGTTAATTGTATTAATTACTAAAAAGATAATCATAAAGAAGAAGTAAAAACTTGCAAAACTAATCTGAATAAATCTAGTGAAGAAGATTAAGAAAGATATGGATATGAAAATATAAAGTATTTTTATTATTCATAAGACTCTATTTTAAATATGAAATAATTAATTGAGAAAGTTTGAAAAAATTATTTGTTAAAAATTAAAATTTAAAGAGCTTTCTCATTTTTTAGTGAAAATAAAAATTTTAAAAGAGTGATAAATCTGATATAGTAAAAACAGAAAAAGTTTTTTAAAGGGAGAAAATATTTGATATAAGTATAGATATTATTAATTTTATTTGAAATTTAATTTTGAATAGATAAAGGAGAAATTAATGCCATTTACATTTTCGCATCCTGCAATCATATTGCCATTAAAAAAATTACCTAAAAAATATATATCAATGACAGGGCTTATTGTAGGAAGCATAACTCCAGACTTTGAATATTTTTTAAGAATGAAAAGTAAATACAGTCATTCTATAAGTGGTATTTTATGGTATGATTTACCTATGGGAATTTTTTTGGCTTTTATATTTCATAATTTAATTAAGGAAGCTTTAATTAATAATATGCCTCTTTTTTTTAAATCACGTTTTATAAATCTTAGAGATTTTAATTGGAATAGTTATTTTAAAAAGAATTGGTATATTGTTATAATTTCTATCATAATAGGTATATGTTCTCATATATTATGGGACGGATTTACTCATAGAACAGGACATTTTGTAAAGATATTTCCAGTATTGAAGTCCTCTATAAGACTTTTTGGAACAAAGATACCAGTATATAGAATATTACAGCATATAAGTACTTTTTTAGGAGGAATAGCAGTAATTAAAGCTGTTATTGATTTGCCAGCAGATAAAAGCTGTACAACTCAAAAGGGAAAATATAAATATTGGATTCTATTAATTACTGCAACACCAATAATAATGTTTTATGGTCTTTCAAAGAGAATTCCATATTACTCTTTCTGGAATTTGATAGTTAATTTTATTACAGCTTTTCTTCTTTCAATGGTATTGACCTCTTTTATATTTAGAGAAAAAAATATAAATAAAAATTAGACTTTTAAAGAAAAGAAAAATTTCAATATAATTTTTTCTTTATAGTTTTAAAAAAG
>ERZ791743.1206-NODE-1206-length-16569-cov-2.837774_pt1 | contig 16569 bp, 17 predicted proteins | sample MGYA00509952_ERZ791743 | MGnify/ENA primary metagenome ERZ791743 (study PRJEB30046, sample SAMN00792040) | human gut metagenome | study: EMG produced TPA metagenomics assembly of the A metagenome-wide association study of gut microbiota in type 2...
AGATGCTCTCCCAGCTGAGCTAAGACCCCATAACTAGTGTCCGTTGCTTTCGCAACTGACATTTATAAATTATAATGGGTAAGAACCAAATTGTCAACAGTTTTTTGAAAAAAATATGAAAATGTATAAAACTATAAAAATGCTCCGGCGGAGAATCTTCGGAATCCTTGGAATTGAATTCTTGGAATTTTCAGATTCGCTGTCGGAGCATCGACTTGATGACTTGATCCTCAATGCCTGGTTGGATTTATATGCTGGGATTTACATTTACATGATAAATCCCAATCCTTATTTGCATACGAAATATTTGCAAAGTATTATTTCAGCTTTTCGCCGGTCAGCATCTCGTAGCTCTGGAGATACTTGTCGATCGTCTTCTGAACGATCTCATCCGGGAGCGTCCAGTTGTTGTCCGGGTTGGATGTGAGCCAGTCGCGGGCGAACTGCTTGTCGAAGGACGGCTGACTATGACCAACTTCATAGCCATCTGCCGGCCAGAAACGGGAGCTGTCCGGAGTCAGCATCTCATCACCGATCACGATGTTGCCTTCCTCGTCAAGACCGAACTCGAACTTGGTATCTGCAATGATGATGCCACGGCTCAGGGCGTAGTCTGCACATTTCTTGTAGAGTGCGATGGTGTAATCACGAACCTTGGAAGCGTACTCCTCACCCTTGCCCGGGAAATATTTCTCGAGGTGAGCAATGCTCTGCTCGTAAGAGATGTTCTCATCATGGTCACCGATCTCAGCCTTAGTGGACGGCGTGAAGATCGGCTCAGGCAGTTTCTGGGACTCCTGAAGACCTTCCGGCAGGGTAATTCCACAAACAGTACCGTTCTTTTTGTAGCTTGCCCAACCGCTTCCGGTGATGTAACCGCGAACAATGCACTCGAGCGGAATCATGTTCAGCTTCCGGCACATCATCGTCTTGCCATCGAACTCAGGAGTCTGGAAAAACTCCGGCATTTCCTTGACATCAGTAGTGATCATATGGTTCGGAAGAATATCTTTTGTGAGATCAAACCAGAACTTGGACATCTGAGTCAGAACCTTGCCCTTGTTGGTCACTGTGTTATGAAGAATCACATCAAAACAACTAATGCGGTCAGTTGCTACCATAATCAGGCTGTCGCCATTGTCATAGATTTCGCGTACCTTTCCTTCTTTAACAGGTTTCATCTTCTTATCCTCTCTGTGTGCATGTATTTCCGGTTACTCCGAAAAACGGAGTCCGGTGTGTCTGTGTATGAATGACCATGTTGACTGTGTTCGTCAAACATGGGATTCTGCGTTGGTTGCTTCGTTCCTATATAGAATATACAAAAAACAAATAAAACGCAAGTCTTTTATTAAAAATACTTATTAATTTTTTTTATGACTTTATTTGGTTTTTTGTATGGGAGTTAGGAGAAAGAGAGAAGCAGAGAAGAAAACAGAATGAAATTGGTTATAAAAAAATATAGAAAGAAATAAAAAAGGCGGGATGCAGAAGTGAGAGATCTGCATCCCGCTCATCATCATTGTGATGATAGAGAGTTTTAAGGATTGAGATTTATGTGGATAAATGTTTATATTTTTTTATTTGCTGTAAGAAGTTACCGTAATCGTATAGGCACTGTCTCCTTTCTCGTATACGGTTCCGTCTGTTCCGACAATGGAAACGCTTTTTCCATCTGCACCCTGAATTGTGCCCTTGCAGGTCAGCGTGGTCAGGGTGGAGTCGGCAGTTACGGTCCATGTGGAGGTTGCATCAATCGTCAGGTTTGCCTTGCCAGAGCCATCTGATCCGGTCGATCCGGCATTCGAGTTATCCTGAATAAAGGCACCGGTGAGTGTGCTGCCGTTTGTCATCTGGAAATCAAGCGTGCTGATGCTGTCCCAGATCACGTCGCCGGTCATTTCCTGTGTGTCTGCGGTGAACTTGCAGTCAGCACCGTTTGCTCCGCTTTGTCCCCATCCGCGCGCATTGGAGTTTCCGGTGCACTTTAAGAAGAAGTCGTTTTTTGCTGACGGAGTGATGGCAACGTTTTTCAGGTAGAAGGTGCTCTCGGTATTTGTCGTGTAGAGCATACCGCCATTTTTTGCAGTCAGGCTACCGCCGGTCATCGAGAAGGTGGCATTTCCAACTTCGGAATCACCGGACATGCTCTGGTAGAGGATGACGTTCCAGTTGCAGTCGTTCTGGCTGTTTTCCGGAATATCGCCGGTCAGATCACAGTCGGTCAGTGTCAGGGAATTTCATCTCCGGGCGATTGCTGTTGTCGCCATCGTCCGGTTTCTCTGGCGGGGTTTCGCCATCAGCCGGTTTTTCCGGTGGAGTCTGTCCGTCACCCGGTTTCTGACCGCCATTGTGATCCGGCTTGTCAGCCGTGGAGATCGTGAGCGTGTTACCATCGATAGATACAATCTTTGCCATCACACTTCCATCATCCTCCGGCGGAGTGTGAGTTTCTGAACTGCTTTCTGTGCTCGAAGTGGTGGTGGTGGAAGCATAGCTGATCATACCAGCACCAACTGCAAGGGAACAAACCGAAGCGCATAATAAAAGTCCTTTTACATGTTTTCTCATAGTCATTACCATCCTTTCTGAATTTGAAGATTCATTGTCTGGTTGTTTGGTGTTTGTTTATCGGAAGGAGATTTCCGTTGCTGTTTGTGTAATGTGTGAACGGTAATTGATTTATTTCCTTTCGATGTCATGAAGTTTATCAGAGAAAGTTAAAATGAAGCTGAAAATGAAACGAAAAAACGAAAAAATTTTTTAGTTTTGAAAAATTGGTTTTTTTTCAAAATCTATCCCCCCGGGAGGCTTGTCTGAGGAAAAATAAATATGATAAAATTCACCGAAAAGGAAAGAAATATGAGAGAAAAATCAAGATAGATAGGGCGAAGAAGAGTAAGGAAAAGAAAAGTAAGACGAAGAACAGTAAGGTCTAAGACCTAAAACAAAGAAATCAGAAATCAGATTAAGTAGATATATAAATATTAAAGAAACAGGGGGATGCGTGCGGATGGCGAAATATACGGCAAAACGTCTGTTTCAGCTGATCGTGGTATTGTTTGGCGTGACGTTTTTGACATTTATGATTACGCAGATGACACCGAGCGATCCTGCTGAGATGAAATATGTGTCGATGGGGATGATGCCGTCACCGGAGCTGCTCGAGCAGACGAGGCAGGAGATGGGACTGAATGATCCGGTACTAGTTCAATATGGAAGATGGCTGATTCACGCGCTTCGCGGGGATTTAGGGGTCTCTTCAAAATTCAGTGAGCCGGTACTCACTCAAATGATGAAGAAACTTCCGTACACGTTGGAGCTTGCGGGAGTCGCCATGATTCTTGTGATTGCAGTTTCATTTCCACTTGGAATTCTCTCGGCGGTGAAGAAGAATCGAGTCGCGGATATTTTGATTCGCTTTTTTTCATTTTTTGGAATCTCGATGCCGAATTTCTGGATGGCATTGTTGCTGATGTATGTGTTTGCAGTTCGCCTGAAATGGTTTCGCGTGGTCAGCACGAATGATCTTCGTGGAATCGTGCTTCCGGCAGTTGCGCTCTCGATTTCGATGATCGGCAGTTACACGAGGCAGATCCGAACGGCATTTCTGGAAGAACTCAGTCAGCCGTATGTCACCGGAGCGAGGGCGAGAGGAATTCCGGAACCGGTGATTCTGCTGTGTCATGTGCTTCCAAATGCAATCTTTCCGGTGGTCACGCTGATCGGTTTGTCGGTTGGACAACTTCTCGGAGGAACAGCGATTATCGAGACTATTTTTTCGTGGCAGGGAATTGGAAATATGGTGGTGGAGGCGATTCGAGTTCGTGATTACCCGTTGATTCAAGGGTATGTAATCTGGATGGCGGTGATCTATGTGGTCGTCAATCTGCTCGTTGATCTGTTCTACCAGTTTTGTGATCCGAAAATCCGCCTGAATCAAATCAATCAGATAAGGATAAAAAGATAAGTCAAGTCAAATGAAGTCCAATAAAGATAAATCGGATGAAGACAAAGATGGAATGAAGAGAGTAGGAAGAGAGGCGAAAGAGAGGATGAGCAGTCAGATGGAAAATCGAAAAAAGAGAAAGAACATTCGCTGTGCCTGTTTTGCGCTTCTTGCTCTTGGAATTGTCTCAGTGGCATTCTGGGGATACCGTTTTGCACCGTATGATCCGCTTGAGACGAATTTTACGCAGAAACTGATGCCTCCCAGTATGGCGCATCCGTTTGGAACAGATAATGTCGGGCGGGATGTTCTGTCACGCGTGCTGTGTGGGGCAGGAAATTCGTTTAAACTCGTTTTTCTGATGCTTGCGATTGTCGTCGTGATCGGGACTGCGGTCGGGATTATTTCGGGATATTTTGGAGGAATTCTGGATACGGTGTTGATGCGAATAACGGATATTTTGCTTGCATTTCCGGATACGATTTTTGCGATTGCGATTGTCGGGATGATCGGACCGGGGTTGCTTCATACAGTTGTGGCACTGGCATTTGTGTGGTGGACGAAATATGCGCGGATGGCGAGAGGAATGACGGCGGTGATCCGAAATCAGGATTATGTGATACAGGCGCAGTTCGGGGGTGTGAGAACGCCGGGGATTTTGCTCCGGTATGTTCTGCCCAATATTCTTCCGCAGGTGATTGTCATGACGGCTCTCGACGTGGGGGGAATGATGCTCTCACTTGCGGGACTGTCGTTTCTTGGATTGGCATCTCAGCCACCGGCGCCGGAGTGGGGATATATGCTCTATGAGGGAAAATCGTACCTGCAGACAGCTCCGTGGATCATGATTTTTGCGGGACTTGCGATTTTTCTGACGGTGATGGTGTTTAATCTTCTCGGGGACAGTCTGAGAGATGTTCTCGACCCGAAGGAGTGGGAGTGAGGCATGCAAACGCGCTCTCGCTCCGGGTTCGCATTGCCTTTTTGCTGTGGTGCCCGGGTAGAAATTGGAGATTCAAGTGACGTTTGCGGAGACGGGATGTGTGATTTTGGGCATTTCCCCATTAGAATTACTGTGCGTCCACTTTGAGTTATAGTCCTCCAATAAAAAAGCGAAGCATAGAAAATAGAAATAGTAAAATTTACAGAAATAAAAACACAGGAAGGAAACGAATTAGAATGAGAAGAAAACAGGTAATAGTTTTTACTGCAATGCTGATGAGTCTGGCGCTTGCAGGCTGTGGTGGTCAGACTTCTGCCGATAGCAGTCAGAATGGAAGTAAGAATAGTGCTCAGAGTGGAAGTGAAAATGTGGGAGCGGGAGATTCTGAGAGTGCGTCTGAGAATGAAAAGACGATGCGCGTGGCATTTTTCTGGATCAGTGCGGATCTTGATCCGGCAAATGATTACAATGCTTGGGTGACCTCTCGTCTCGGAGTCGGGGAGACTTTGGTGCGCCTGAATGATGAGCTGAAAATAGAGCCGTGTCTTGCGGATGAATGGGAGAATGTAGATGAACTCACATGGAGATTTCATATTCGTGAGGGAGCGATGTTCAGCAATGGAACACCTGTGACGGCGCAGGCCTGTCGGGCATCACTTGAGCGTGCAATCTCAATGAATGACAGAGCCTCTGAGTATTTGAAGGTCGAGTCGATGGAGGCAGATGGACAGGAATTAACGATTCGGACAAGTGAACCGAATGCGGGTCTGTTGAGCAATCTTGTCGAGCCTGTTTTTGACATTGTTGATGCGACGCAGAGCGAAGATCAGATTAAGACGGCGCCGGTTTGTACGGGACCGTATAAGATCGCAGATTTCCGGTCGGAGCAGAGCGTGGAGCTTGTGAAAAATAAGAATTACTGGGATGGGGAGCCGGGGCTTGATCGGATTGAAGTGACACAGATTGCAGATTCCGATGCGAGAGCGATGGCGCTTCAGTCCGGGGAGATTGATCTGACAAATACGATTGATCAGACGAGCACGACGCTGTTTGAAAATAATCCTGACTATCAGGTTTCCTCGATCATCAGTCCGCGTGTGAATGTGGCTTATATGAACCATGCACAGAGTAGTCCCCTGCATGATGTGGAGCTCAGAAAGGCGATCAGCTATGCAGTTAATCGGGAGGCATATGCAGAGTTGATCGGAGGAAGTCCGGCGCATGGTCTATACTCAGATGCAACGCCATTTGGAAATGAGACAATCTGCTCGTTCTCTTATGACAAAGATCAGGCAGAGCAGATTCTTGAACAGGCGGGCTATCGCGATGTGGATGGAGACGGAATCAGGGAGATGACCGATGGATCGCAGATGACGCTTCATTACCTTCAGGCAGCGGATCATGGATCAGCGGATTCTGCAATTCTTGCACAGGCGGTTCAGTCGGATCTGAAAGCAGTTGGAATCGATATGGAGATTTTGTCTGTGGAGAATCTTTCCGAATATCAGTCACAGGGGAATTTTGATTTTTACACGGGAAATGATAATTCCGCGCCGACGGGAGATCCCCAACTCTGGCTTGAGACGATGTATACAGGACTTGGAGTGTCCGGAAAAAAGAATCTGACCTCGTTTCAGGACGATAAGATTGATGAGATTGTTGCACAGATGAATCAGACATTTGATCAGGAGGCGCGCTATCGGCTTGCATCGGAGGCATCTCAGGAACTCAATGAGACGGCAGCGAATCTTTATCTGACAAACTCTTACTTGAACATGGTTTCTTCCGCAAGAGTGAAGCAGGCGGTTCAGCCAGTAGCGGATTATTACTTTATCACAAAAGATATTACAGTCGAAGAATAACAAAATAACAAAAAATAAAAGAATAACATCGAAGAATGACAATGAAACCTATTTTAGAAATTCAGGATTTGACAATTGATTACCCGGAACGTGCGGGGGTCGTCAGAAACGCAAATTTTGCCGTTCAGAGTGGAGAAATCATGGCGGTGGTGGGAGAGTCGGGAAGTGGCAAATCAACGCTTCTATCGGCAATTCTGGGCTTAATTCCGGCGGGTGGAGCGATCCGTGGAGGAAAAATTCTTTATAACGGGTCAGATCTGGTGAAATTAAACCGGGAGGAGGCGCGCCTGATCCGAGGAAGAAAGATTGCGATGGTATTTCAGAATTCGGGGGAATATTTAAATCCGAGACGAAAAATCGGAAGTCAATATCTGGAAATGATGAAATATCATCTTCCGGGGACGAAGAGAGAGCATCGTGGATGTGCGCTTGAGATGCTTGAGCGCCTTCATCTTGCAAATCCCGACCGTATTATGCAGTCATATCCGTTTGAGCTTTCCGGTGGAATGAGACAGAGAGTTGCGCTTGCAATGGCGCTGCGTTTAGAGCCGGAACTTCTCCTTGCAGATGAGCCGACGAGTGCGCTCGATGTGACGGTGCAGGCTCAGGTTGTCCGGGAGATGCTTCAGATGAGAAAACAGTTTGGGATGACGATCTTGATTGTGACGCACAACATCGGAGTCGCTTCCCGGATGGCAGATCACATTGTGGTGATGAAAAATGGGGAGCAGAGAGAGTATGGGACGAGACAGCAGGTGATTGAGCATCCCCAGGATGAATATACGAGATACCTGCTCTCGGCGGTTCCGGAGCTGGAAGCGTAAAAGTGTGTAAAAGGACATAAAAAGACGAATGGACGAAATGAGATGCAGAGAGACAGGAAATGGAGGTGAGGAAGACGGAAAAACAGGAAGATACGGAGATGCTCAGTGTGGAGCATGTAAGCAAGGTATTTGAGTTAGGACATCAGAGAGAGATTCGAGCTGTGGAGGATCTTTTTTTTAATATGTGCCATGGGGAGCGCGTGATGGTTGTCGGAGAGTCCGGATGCGGAAAGAGTACACTTGTCCGGATGATTTCCGGGATTGAGATGCCGACAAGTGGAAAAATTCTTTTTAATGGAAAAAATGTGCCAGATCTGCGCGGGGAGGAGCTTCGCCAGTATCGGAGACAGGTGCAGATGGTGTTTCAGGATTCCGCCCATGTCATTAGTCCGCGAATGACAATCGGGGAATTTCTGAGAGAACCGTGGATCTGCTTTGAGCACAAGAGCAGGAGAGAGGCCGACGAGGTGGTTCGCTATTCGATTCAGAGAGTCGGTCTGGATCAGAGTTATCTGAAACGTCGACCGCATCAGCTTTCCGGCGGAGAACTTCAGCGAATCTGTGTGGCGAGAGCGATCGCTCTCCATCCCCAGCTTTTGATCTGCGATGAGGCGACGAGTGCGCTTGATGTCTCTGTTCAGAAACAGATTCTGGATTTGATTCGGGAGCATGTCGAGGAGAGTGGGTGCAGTGTTCTTTTCATCTGTCATGATCTTGCACTTGCGGAAAATTTTGGGGATCGGATTGCTGTGATGTACCGGGGAAGAATTGTGGAGTGGCTGAATGGAAATCATTTAAAACGCGAGGCACTTCACCCGTATACGAGACTGCTTCTCGATTCGGTATTTTCAATTCATGATGAGCCGGACAAGCCGATTCCGTTTCTTCCGGAGGAGGGTGGTAGATCAGGCTTAGATCAAAATAAAAATGGCAGGGATGGAACCTTGGAAAGTATGGGCTGTGCGTTTTGTGCGAGATGTGAAAAAGCAGATGAAGAGTGCAGAAAAAAACGCCCGGAGCTTAACATGGTCAGCCCCGGACATTTCGTTGCGTGTTTAAAAATCGAAACGCAAAGATAACAATATAAACTGTCGTATTATTTATTATTTGATGAATTTGTCAATCGCCCGATTCAGTTCTTCAAGAGCAGTCTGATCGCCGTCCTGAACGGCATCAATGATGCAGGTGGAAATGTGATCTTTTAAAATCACACGGCTCAGGCTCTTGATTGCGGCATCGACTGCGGCAAGCTGAATCAGGACTTCACTGCAATCCCGTCCAGACTCTACCATTGTTTTGATCGCATTCATATGACCGATGATTTTTGCGATTCGGTTCAGTTCATTTTTCGTTTCTTTATGAATGTGAGTATGACTGTGGCTGTGACTGTGACTATGTTCATGGGTAAGTAAATCTTCTGACTTCTGTTCATGATCGCAAGTATGATTATGATCATGTTCATATTCATGATTAAGGAAATCATCGAGTTTATGGTCGTGACTGTGCTCATGCAGATATTTACCCCACTCATCAGCAAGGCGATCAAGAGTGAAGACGGCGTTTGCCGGACTTGTGGAGGGGCATCGGATGGCAGAGATTTTAGTCTGTGTCTCACAGTAGCGATTGTAGAGTCGGAAAGCCGTGTCGCCGTTTGCGATAATCGTGTGAATCGGGGCAGTGTCGAGGACTTGTTTTAAATTGCATGGGATTACATTTCGGATACTGCTGTCACTGGAACCTTTGATGTCACAGGTGAAGACAACATCCCAGAGGGCAATGCCGTGACGGAGCAGAAGCGATTTTTTTTCTTCGATGCTTTCTGGGACTGGCTCACCAAAAATTCGGGCGAGCAGTTTCCAGAAACGATTCTGTGGATGACCGTAGTAGAACTGATTCTCTCTTGATTTAATGGACGGAAAACTGCCGAGAATCAAGATTTCCGAGTGTTCATCATAGACCGGAGCGAATGTGTGGGAGACCCGTGTAAATCCAGGTTCCGGATAATCCGGAATAGCAGGTTGTGTTTGATTCTGGTGTGTATTCATCTAAATTTGGCGCAGGATACCCGGACCTTTTGGTCGTGGGAGGAATGCGTTCCGTCGTTAGACGGTCCTCCTTTCTGAAAATGTAAATTTTATAATCTTTCTTATTCGACTTTCATGATTTTTTTTGCAGTTAAAATCAAAATCAAAAGAATGACGCCGACGAGGACGATCGTACCGCCGGGTTTCAACCCAAGGTAGTAGGCGCAAAACAGACCGATGATCATGAAAAGCACATCAAAACCGATTGCGTAGAGGAGCGTCTGCCAGTAATTTTTTCCGAGTTGCATTGCACAGGCAGTCGGAATCACCATCATTGAGGATACGATCAGAGCACCGACGGTTCGGGCAGCGACGGCAACGGTGATTGCGGTCAGAATCGTAAAAATGAAATTCACGGCGGAAACCGGAATTCCGGCAAGGCGGGCACTGCGCTCATCGAGAGCAATGTAAAACAGTTCTTTGTAGAGAAGCAGAAACGTCAGAAGAACTGCAAGGCTGACTCCGGTGACGAGGTAAAGCTCAAGATCACTGATAGCCACAATGCTTCCGAAAAGAAAGCTGTTGAAATTGGCGGCATTTCCGACAAATCCCGAGAGTACACCGGCAAGACCGACACCGGTAGACATCATGATGGAGATCGAAAGCTCCGAATAACGCGGAATCTTTCTGCGAATCGCCTCAATGCCGAGAGAAGCCAGAATACAGGCGATCGCAGCGCCTGCGACCGGATTCATGCCGATCAGAAGACCACCGGCAACTCCTGCCAGAGAGGCATGGGAGAGCGCATCTCCGATCATTGAGAGACGTTTTAACACGACGACGATGCCAATGCAGGGAATCACAATCGCGAGAAGAATTCCGACGATAAATGCACGTTGCATGAATGCGTACTCAAAGATTTCCATGTGCAGAGGTCTCCTTTTCTGATTCATTAAATCGCCCGTCTGATACGGAGCAAGTGGTGTTCATATTTGATGAAATGTCCGTTTCCGAAGAATTTCCCGGAACTTCCTCGTGCGGGAGAAGACGGGTCTTTCCGTCCTCCAACAGCCACACATCGTCCGCAAGATCGTGAAGAGACTGAAGATCATGGGTGACCATGAGAATCGTCATATCACGCTTCTGATTCAGGCGCTGTAAGAGCTGGTAAAATTCGTTGGTATTCTGTTCGTCAATTCCGGAAGTCGGCTCGTCGAGAAGCAGAAGCTGAGGATGATTGACGAGGGAGCGGGCAAGCAGAACGCGCTGCTGCTGTCCGCCGGAAAGGCGTCCGATCAGGCGGTTCTGGTAGTCTTCCATACCGACCTGACAGAGAGCCTGATGAACCTGCTCTTTTTCCTTCTTTCCCGGGAAACGAAAACGTCCGATCTGGGAGTAGAGATTTGCCATCACGATCTCCTCAACTGATGCCGGGAAATCCCGGTAGGAAACCATGCCGTTCTGGGGGACGTAGCTGATTTTTTTCCAGTCTTTGAACTGGCGAATATCCTGCCCCATCAGCTGAATGCTTCCATTGTCTTTTCCGAGACGCATTTCACCAAGCATCAGCTTCATCAGGGTACTTTTTCCGGCACCGTTTGAACCGATCAGTGCAGAAAAATGTCCCTCTGATACATGGAGAGAGGCATGGTCCAGAATCTGACTGTTTCCGTAGGAAAAGCTGATGTCTGAAATGTTGATCATTTCCATGATGAAAGTCCTTTCTGTCTTATTGTTCATTTATACTCTGTATTTCATTTTTAAGTTGATTTATCTGCTTACGCTGTGTATTTCTCCTGTGCTCATTTTGAGTCTGTTTTTTATTCGCTCAGAGCTTCAGAGAGCGCATTTAAGTTGTCTCTCATAACAGAAAGATAATCATTTCCAGCCACAATCTCTTCTGCGCTGAGTCCCTCTAAAGGATTGAGAACGGAGGTTATAATTCCTGTTTCGGCTGCAACGGTGTCTGCGGATTTGGAGCTTGTCAGAGCCTCAAAAAAGATTACTTTGACATGATGTTCCCGCACAAAATCGATGATCCGTGCCATGCGTCTGGGAGTTGGCTCAGAATCCGGGGTCAGACCTTCAATTCCGACCTGAGTCAGTCCGTAGGCATCACAGAGATAACCGTAGGCTTCATGTGCGACAACGATTTCCCGGTTCGGAAGTGCCGCGATTGTGTTGTGAAAATCTTCATCGAGTTTGTCGAATTCTACGGCATATTTCTCATAATTTGCTTCATAAAAGTCTTTGTTTTTCGGATCAGCGGAGACGAATGCATTTTTGATGTTTTCCATTTCTTTTTTGGCATATTCCGGATTCAGCCAGACATGGGGATCAAGTCCACCATCGTGCGAGTGGGAATGTCCTGAATCAGAAGCGTGAAAATGAAACAGTCCGGTTGATTCGCTGTCATGATCGTGATCATGATCTGCATGATCTTCACCTTCACTGTGGTCGTGATCTTCATGATCGGAAAATTCGTGCTCCTCACTTTCGATATGCTCATCGTGTTCATCATGATTATCATGATTATCATGCTCATCGTGTTCCTCGTCCTCATCGGAACTATTTGTCCGGAGCGCAATGCCATTAGAAGCCTCAACAACCATCAAATTTTCATTCGTCAGGCTGTTGAGCACGCGGTCGACCCAGTGCTCCATACCTGCACCGCTGTATACAAAAACATCAGCTTTTTCAAGATTTGTCAGATCGGAGGCGGATGGCTCCCAATCATGCGGTTCGGTACCGGATGGGACGAGATTAATCAGATCGATCTGATCGGCACCGATTTTTGAGGCAAAGTCGTACATGGGATAGAAACTCACTGCCACTTTCAATTTTCCATCCTCAAGATTTTCAAAAGAAGAAGGGAGAGGATCGCTTTGGGCAAGTCTGCTACACCCGGATAGGGACAGGACAGCGGTCAGTGCAATGGTGATTGCCGTTGTCAGTCTGTGTAATTTATTTTTCATTGTTATGATGATCTCCCTCACTGCTGTTACAGGAACAAGAATGGTGGCAGGAGTGAACCTGCATTCCTGCCGGACTGATCGAAGTATGAGAATCTGTCATGTGTCCGGTTGCAAGTCCTCCGCCACATTGACTGCAATACCCATAGAGAATCAGGTGTTCCGGCTCTAAGAGAAAGCCGTGTTCCTGCCGAATATGTCTGGAAAATTCTTTTAAATGGGAACATTCGAGAGGAACGATCCGTCCGCACCTGAGACAGATCATTTTTCCCGGTTCACTCGTCTCATCTTCTCCGAGGTAGCGGTACTGAGCTTTTGAGCCATTTACCGATGGAATCCGGATCACGACACCGTCGCCGGTCAGTCGGTCCAAAGTCCGGTAAACGGTGGTCTGTCCCACCTGGATCTCCTTCTGACCGAGATAGACCATCAACTGATCAACGGTCAGAAATACATCTTTCTGTTCCCGCAGACAGTCCAGAATCAGCTCCTGCTGTCTGGTGCGGTATCTTCCTCTTTCTGCCATAAAAAAACACTCCCTGTTTCAAATTGAAAATGATTTCTGTTTTCATATTATAGCAGGGAGTGAAAAATTGTCAAGGCGAATTCACTGGAAAAGAAAACCAAATTTCCTAAACTGAAAATGCCGTCGTCGCATAAAAATACCCCCGGCAGGAAGGCATCACGATGAAAAACCTCCCGCCGAGGGGCGAGATAAAAAGTCGATCAGATTTTATTTAGTCAAAGTTAAAGTGATCAAAGGACAGATCACAGCCACCGGCAAGTCTGCGGAAGATGTTGACTACGCGGGACATAATCTCCGGATAGCAATCTTCCTCAACTACCATATTCAGAAGAGTGAGATCCTCGTTGAAGCCGGTTCCCTTTACCATCGGAAGCTCGCTGATTTCTTTTATGATTGCATCTGCCTGCTCCTGATTGATTTTCTTTAATAAGCGATAGCTACGATTCATTTTATTCATGCTTATTCATCCTTTCCTGTTATTTTTTAGTGTTCCTGTCGTTTTAAACAGTGGGAGAAATCTGGAATTCCATTCCGTGAACATCGTAATATGAACACTATAATCATATTCTATCATACTCTAAAATCGTTCAGAGTTCAACGGAGATCTTTTCACAAAATCTGCTGTCACAACGGTATCGTATCATACAAAATTTTCACTTTAAAAAGTTATTATGGACAGGAATAAAATTAACTGTTAAATATTATAAAATAAGAGATTCTTGCTGAAAAATAAAAATAATTTAAGAAAATTCTTGACAGTACCGGAATTCTGGTGATATAGTAACGATAATTTATTTACAGCATCTGTTTCAGAGCTGTTTGAATTCCATATGAAAAACCGTGGAAGCGGAGATAACGGCAGTTATGGACTCCCAGAGAGCCTGCGATGGTGGAAAGCAGGCAGAACCCAGATTGTCAAATGGACCGCTGAGGGCGCAGTCAAAAGCCGGTAAAATGGCTGAGTATTCTGCGACGTTAAGGCTGGCGTTATCAGCCGGTAGTATGATAGTACTATGCAGAGCGCACAGGTTTTTTGTATCTTCGTATCAATCCTGTGAATTAAGGTGGCACCGCGGAATGAATATCCGCCCTTGATAAATCTTATTGGATGAGATTTGTCAGGGGCGGTTTTTTGTTTCATGGTCCTATCATACAAAAATGCTCCGCGAAGAATGTCTTTATTGGCAGGATCAGATATTGTAACTTAACTGAAAAAGTAGCAAGGGTAACAGAGGCAGAAGTCAGAACACACGATTTTTTGGAAAAGATTTTGAAAAAGGAGAATCAGGAATGACGAATAAAAATGGACGTTTTGGAATTCATGGAGGACAGTACATCCCGGAAACGCTGATGAAGGCAGTGATTCAGCTTGAGGAAGCTTACAACCATTATAAAAATGATCCGCAGTTTCAGGCGGAGCTGACTGAGCTGTTTAACGAGTATGCCGGTCGTCCGAGCCGACTTTATTACGCAGAGAAGATGACGAAAGACCTTGGAGGTGCAAAAATCTACTTGAAGCGTGAGGATTTGAATCACACGGGTGCACATAAGATCAACAACGTGCTCGGTCAGGCACTTCTTGCGAAGAAGATGGGAAAAACCCGTCTGATCGCGGAGACCGGAGCTGGTCAGCATGGTGTGGCAACGGCTACGGCAGCGGCTCTGATGGGAATGGAGTGTGTGGTTTACATGGGAGAGGAAGACACGAAGCGTCAGGCTCTTAACGTTTACCGTATGCGTCTTCTCGGGGCGACGGTGATTCCGGTAACAACGGGAACAGGAACGCTCAAGGATGCGTGCTCAGCGTGCTTCCGTGAGTGGACAAACCGCATCGATGACACACATTACTGCCTCGGCTCAGTGATGGGACCGCACCCGTTCCCGACGATTGTGCGGGATTTCCAGTCCGTGATTTCAAAGGAGATCAAGGAGCAGATTTTGGAAAAAGAGGGACGTCTTCCGGACGCGGTTCTCGCCTGTGTTGGCGGTGGCTCCAATGCAATCGGCGCATTTTACAATTTTATCAACGATAAGGAAGTTCGCCTGATCGGATGTGAGGCAGCAGGACGTGGAGTCAATACCGCGGAGACCGCAGCGACGATTGCAACCGGAAAACCTGGAATTTTCCATGGCATGAAGTCGTATTTCTGTCAGGATAAATACGGACAGATTGCTCCGGTTTACTCAATCTCGGCAGGACTTGATTATCCAGGAATCGGACCGGAACACGCGATGCTTCACGATCAGGGACGTGCCGAGTACGTTCCGGTCACTGACGATGAGGCAGTTAATGCATTTGAGTATCTCGCACGCACAGAGGGAATTATTCCGGCGATTGAGTCGGCACATGCGGTTGCGTATGCGATGAAACTCGCACCGACAATGGGCAAAGATCAGATCATGGTAATCAATATTTCAGGACGAGGCGACAAAGACTGCGCAGCAATCGCGCATTACAGAGGGGAGGATATCAATGAGTAATCTTAGAAAAGCATTTGATCATGGAAAGGCATTTGTTGCATTTATCACCTGCGGAGATCCGGATCTTGAGACAACGGCAAAGGCAGTCCGCGCAATGGCGGAGGGAGGAGCGGATCTGATTGAGCTTGGAATTCCATTTTCTGATCCGACCGCAGAGGGACCGGTAATCCAGAGTGCAAATGTGCGCGCACTCTCAGCGGGAACGACGACAGACAAGATTTTTGAGATGGTAAAAAAACTCCGAAACGACGTGAAGATTCCGATGGTTTTCATGACTTATGCAAATGTAGTTTTTTCTTATGGAACAGAGCGATTTACCGAGATGTGTGCACAGGTTGGAATGGATGGAGTGATTCTTCCGGATGTTCCGTATGAAGAAAAAGAAGAATTTGCACCAATTTTCGAAGCACATGCTCTGGAACTTGTGTCGCTGATTGCGCCGACTTCGGCTGATCGAATTGCGATGATCGCAAAAGAAGCAAAAGGATTTATTTATGTGGTTTCTTCTCTCGGTGTAACCGGAGTCAGAAGTGAAATCACGACGGACATCGGTGCATTGACGGAACAGATTCGTGCTGTCACCGATGTGCCGTGTGCGGTTGGATTTGGAATCTCAACCCCGGAACAGGCAGCGAAGATGGCAAAGGTTTCCGATGGAGCGATTGTCGGAAGTGCAATTGTGCGACTGATGGAAAAATACGGACGAGATGCGGTTCCTCATGTGGCGGAGTATGTGAAGTCGATGAAGGATGCGTTGAGGAGTTTATAAGTGAAATAGTGTAAACTTCTCAGAAATATGGATTTGAATAAAATACAGGCTCCGGAAGAGAGAAAGATTCTGCAACCCCGCTCTCTGGAGGAGCCATCCAAGTATTTAAGTATTGAATTTAAGTATCGTATCTAAGTGTTTTTTTAATTTTATTTTCTGTGTAAGATCTGTTATGTTATTTGGGATAAAATTTTTTTATTTCTTTCTAAAAAAATAAAC
>ERZ791743.1215-NODE-1215-length-16485-cov-72.486001_pt1 | contig 16485 bp, 17 predicted proteins | sample MGYA00509952_ERZ791743 | MGnify/ENA primary metagenome ERZ791743 (study PRJEB30046, sample SAMN00792040) | human gut metagenome | study: EMG produced TPA metagenomics assembly of the A metagenome-wide association study of gut microbiota in type 2...
AGGACATCGATAATCTGTACGAGCACCACGTGCTCCATTCTCTGGCAATAGCCAAGGCCATCCATTTCCGTCCGGGCACGGAGATTCTAGATTTCGGCTGCGGTGGAGGTTTTCCGGGCATTCCGCTCGCCATCCTCTTCCCTGAATGCAAGTTCAAGCTGATAGATGGAACGGGCAAGAAAATAAGAGTCTGCAACGAGGTAGCTACGGCCATCAATCTGCAGAATCTCAAGGCTGAACACCTGCGCGGAGAGGATGAAAAAGGCAAGTACGATTTCGTGGTAAGCCGTGCGGTAATGCAGCTTCCTGATCTGATGAAGATTATCAAGAAAAACTTTAAGCAGAAGGGGCAAAACGCTCTGCCTAACGGACTTCTGTGTCTGAAGGGCGGCAATCTGAAAGAAGAACTGAAGCAATACTTCAAGATTTCAGAAATCACTCCGCTCAGCACTTTCTTCGATGAAGAATGGTTCAGTCAGGACAAGCAACTGGTTTACGTTCCGGCTTAGTAGAAGTGAAGAGTGAAAAGTAATCATAAAGTTCAAAGTAAGAAATGTTACATATAGAAAGATTTCAAGTAAACATGTTGCAGGAAAACTGCTACGTGGTGAGCGATGAGACCAAGGAATGCGTCATCATCGATTGCGGCGCCTTCTATCCGGAAGAGCGGACGGCTATTACACAATATATTAAGGAGAACCAGCTCAAGCCCGTTCACCTGCTCGTAACCCATGGCCATCTTGACCATAACTTCGGCAACAACACCATCTACCAGGAGTTCGGACTGAAACCGGAAGTATCGGCAGCTGATGAAAACCTGATGAAGGGACTCGCCAAGCAGGCAGAAACCTTCTATCAGATGCAACTCGATTACCAGTTTCCGCCTATTGGCAGATTCTTCGGAGATGAAGAGATCATCAAGTTCGGCAACCACGAGTTCCAGGTCATCGCCACTCCGGGCCACAGCAGCGGTTCCGTCACCTTCTATTGCGAGGCAGAGCATGTAGCCTTCACCGGCGACACTCTCTTCCACAACTCTATCGGCAGAACCGATTTTCCTGGAGGCAGCATGTTCCGCATCATCAACAGTCTGCGCCATCTCGGTCAGTTGCCTGACGAAACCCAGGTTCTACCGGGTCATGGCGAATACACCAGCATAGGCGAAGAGCTCGCTCACAATCCTTATATGGACCGCTAGAACAAGCGTTTTTAAAAGTCAGGAGATTTATTAGCGATGATCAAGAAATCGAATACAGAGAAGATTATTCTCGGCATTGACCCCGGAACCAACGTGATGGGCTATGGCGTAATCCGCATCATCGGCAACAAGGCCGAACTGGTGGTGATGGGCGTCATCGACATGCGCAAGGAGAGCGATCCCTATCTCCGGCTGGGCAAGATCTTCGACCGCGTAACCGGCATCATCGACAGCTATCTGCCCGATGAGATGGCCATCGAAGCCCCCTTCTTCGGCAAGAACGTGCAGTCGATGCTCAAACTGGGCAGAGCGCAGGGAGTAGCCATCGCAGCCGCCATTCATCACAGCGTTCCTATCCACGAATATGCGCCGCTCAAAATCAAGATGGCCATTACAGGACAGGGACAGGCTTCGAAGGAACAGGTGGCGGGAATGCTGCAGCGACTGCTCCATATTCAGCAAGACGAAATGCCGAAGTTCATGGACGCTACCGATGCGCTGGGGGCAGCCTACTGCCACTTTCTGCAGATGAACCGCCCCGAGACCGACGCCAAGCACTACAGCAGCTGGAAAGACTTTGCAACAAAGAATCAGAGTAGAATAAAAAAATAAGAGAGATGCAAAAGATTATTAGCATTAAAAATGGTGTTACCCGTATGCTAGAATGGCGTATGGCAGAACCCGTAAACTTCGAGGCGTGCGATGGTGAACACATCGCTATCGTAGGTCCGAACGGTGGAGGAAAATCAATGTTTGTCGACATCATCGTAGGTCGCCACCCACTCCTGATGCACGACCCTGATTATGATTTCTCACCTAGTCAGAAAACCATGGTGAGCGACAACATCAAGTATATTACCTTCCGCGACAGCTACGGAGGCGATAACGACCGCACTTATTTCCTGCAGCAGCGCTGGAACCAGCTCGAGATAGACGAGAATACCCCGATCGTAAAAGGCAAGCTGGAAGAAGCCTACCAGATGGCTGGCGAAGACACTCCGGAGCGCAGAGCCCTGCAGCAGCACATCTACAAACTCTTCCACATGCAGCACCTGATGGACAAATACACCATCCTGCTCTCAAGTGGCGAGCTCCGCAAGTTCAAACTTGCCTCTACCCTCTTCTCTGAGCCTCGCGTGCTCATCATGGACAATCCGTTTATCGGACTCGATGCTGAAACCCGCGACCAGCTCAAGGAACTGCTCAAGACCCTCTCTTCAGAGCGAGCCCTGCAGATTATCCTCGTACTGAGCAAGAGCGATGATATTCCTGACTTCATTACCCACGTGGTAGAAGTGAAGGATATGAAGGTTCAGCCTAAGGTAACCCTCGCCGAATATCTTGCCGGCAGAGAATCCGTGCCTGCCCATGTGCTGAGCCCGGAGCTGGAACAGGCCATCGTAGACCAGCCTTACAGCGACCGCGAATATCACACACAGGAAGTGGTGAAGATGAACAAGGTGCGCATACAGTATGGCGAGCGAATCATCCTCAACGACCTCGACTGGACCGTGATGAACGGCGAGCGATGGGCTTTGAGCGGACAGAACGGAGCCGGAAAGAGTACACTCCTCAGTCTGGTCTGTGCCGACAATCCGCAGAGCTACGCCTGCGACATTACCCTCTTCGACAATCCTCGAGGCAGCGGCGAAAGCATCTGGGACATCAAGAAGCACATCGGCTACGTATCGCCTGAGCTTCACCGTTCTTACCAGCGCGACCTGCCAGCCATCCGCATCGTGGCAAGCGGCCTGATGGATTCCGTAGGTCTCTATGTAAAGCCGAAGGAAGAAGATATGGACAAGTGCCGCTTCTGGATGAAAGTCTTCGGACTGGAAGGTCTTGAAGACCGTGGTTTCCTGAAGCTCTCCAGCGGCGAACAGCGCCTCGTTCTCCTGGCACGTGCCTTTGTCAAGGATCCGGAACTGCTGATTCTCGATGAACCGCTCCACGGACTCGACAACCGCAACCGCCGTCTTGTAAAAGACGTCATCGAAGCCTTCTGTCGCCGCCAGAACAAAACTATGATTATGGTAACGCATTATAAGGAAGAATTGCCAGCGTGCATCGACCACAGCATCTTCCTCTTGCGCCACACCAACGATTAAAAAGAATTGATAATCAATAATTTCAGAAAGATGAGATACATAATATTATTATTTGCGCTCACCCTCAGCATAGCTAAGGCAAGCGCCCAGGATGTATTAAACGAGGTGCTCCGCACTTCTGATGCAATCCTCAACGACACCACGAAGAGCATGGACGAGCGCCGTACAGCCCTCTTCAAGTTTGACGCGATGACCTACATGCGCAGCAAGATTCTGCCACCGTATGTTATGCTCGACAAGAATCTGAGCAAGGACACCTTGAACGTAAAGGTTCGTTATCTCAACGAGCAGGCCTACGCCATGAGCGTTTATATTACGCTCTATCAGAGGCGACTGAAGGAGGCTTCAAACAAGAACAAGCCGCTCGTAACCCAGTTTTTCAAGCAGGCAACCATCGACCACAAGGCATTTAAGGATGAAGATACAGAGTTTACCCTGGCTTATTACAACACCCCGGATGTTCCTACTCCTTTCTGCCTCGACTGCGATTGGGTTTCAACCTTGGCATTTATCCGCAGCATCGACTGGTCAAAGCTTTAAGAACGTTTTCAGTCAGAAAATATATAAAAACAGATTAGCAGCATCCCTTATGCAGGGATGCTGTTTGTCTATAGGATGGTTATCCAGATACTTTCGTCTCGGTCGCGCGCCGCTGTCATAGCGTTGATGAGCCGCTGCAGCCAGATACGGGAGTTCACCACCATGCCCACGAACTTGTTCTCTCCAACAAGGATGCAGCCTTGTGTATCGTCAGGATAATTGCCTGCATGGATGCGGATGCCCTCGAAATTCGGCACACCCACCAGCAATGGCAACCAACGCTTGAATCTTGGCGAATACGATATGACCACAGGATAAGTACCCTCAGGAATGGCAGTATGGCCAGGTACCTTACGAGCCTTCACGCCGCTCTTGCGGCTATAGCGGGCATCCACTTCCTCTGGCTTTAGCTTGATACCCAACAGATTGCGCCATGTAGGCTCCATGGTATCGCAGAGATATGTTTCCTTGGACAACAGCTGGCTGTCAAAGGTATGAATCAATTTGCACTTGTCGTCTTTCTTCTTGCCCGGCAGCGAGTTACGACTTACGCTTGCATCGGTCAGCAGATAGAGTCTGCCGACGGTATAAGTTCCCTTTTTAGCTATACGCTTTAATACTATTTCCATTTTGTTTGAATGTTAAGTGTTAAACTATTTTACGTTGAAACCTCTCAGGTCGAGTCCGTCAGAACGGAATAATAGCTTCTTAAAACTGAATAACTGAATACTGAACACCTTTCCGCCCTGCTTTCCGTCAGCTCCGTCGGCATTTACTCCCTTCGGAGGAATTTTCTCGATATAATGGCGGTTCACCCAGTTTCTCAGCATCGTCGCCGTACCCTGCTTGCCGAAGTCGTTATGCAGACGTACCATTTCAGCCTGCGTGTAGGTGAATGTGTCAGGCAATTGCTGCAGCAGGTTGGCAGGTCCTCGCTTGCTCGATTTCTCTCCTACCTCATTAGCCTTGGCTATGCTGGCACCAAAGAAAATCATCTTGCACCACAGGTCGTAGCTCTCGCTCCATCTGATGAACTCTTCTATTTCGGGTTCCCATTTGCAGCCGTTTGCCACGTATAGCACGCAAGCCTTGAGGAAGGCAATAACGTTGCCACGGAAGGAGAGATTCTCGAACACCCTGTTTTGCGACATGCGCGAAAAGTCGGCGTTCTCATCCTTCAACTTTTCTGCCAGGGCGGAAGCCTCAGCACAGTCTATTCTACCCGACGCCTTGCAAAGATTCTCTATGTACGGTCTGAGCGCCTCTCTGAAGGCATCGTCGTATTCGCCGTATACAGGCATTTCAGCACCGATTTCCCGCTCCGGGATGGTACAGAAGTTGATGCGGCTGATAGGTCCGTCGGTGAGCACCTTCGAGAAATATCGCTGCCCCAGCTGGACGGTGGTCGATGCATTCCAGTTGAACCGGATGGTGATGCGCTCAGTGATGCTCGATGTGCCCACGCGGGTCTGGCCGTATGAGTTGCCTGGATCAAAGGCAAGACACATGATCTTGAACTGCTGGTTGCCCTGTCCCTTGAGGGCGTCGAACTGGTCTATCTCGTTGAGCGTTGTATAGAGGAAATGTTCCTGAGCCTCAGCCGTGCGCATCACGAATGCCGGGTTGGTCATATCGGCGTCTATCTCCTGTATGATGAGGTTTTCCGGACGCTTGCGCTTATCCTTGTTGGCACCCTTGCGTGTCACCTCTTCTTTCCATTCCTTCTCCCGTTGCAGGTTCTCACGGTCGCGCTGTCTGATGTCCTCCATAATAATGTTGATGGGCATCTGCACACAGTTCTTGCCTGCGCCCGTGCCCGCCAGCAGACAGCACATCAGGGTAGCCTCGTGCTCCACATTGTCGATATACTTGAAGGTGGTCTTACAGAGGTGTGTAGCAAGTGGCGGGAAGATGGCGTGTGCCACGGCTGGCTTGTATACGTCCGGTGTCTTCGATAACAGCAGCTCCACGAGTTTGGGAAGATGTTCGGGCATCGGAGGCGGAGCTAATTTATCATCTTCCGCATTAATATCCGTGCCACCCTCGGAACTCTCGTTTTTTAACGACACGGCATCCTTCTGGGATGACTTCTCTGCCTGAGCATTGATGCGGATTACGGCTTGCGACATCGGCTTCGAACTGTCACCATATTTCGCATAGAAGTCGTGGATGAGCTGCTGGCAGTCACGCTCCTGCGAAAAGGCAGGCATCTTCTGCGCCACCACCGCCTTCAGTTCGTCTTCAGGCATCACTCTCGATGCGCCTGCGCTCATGATAGCCAGGAGCGATGAGTGGCGCGAGCCTGGGGTGTTGATGTCTACGTCCTTCAGACCTGCCGCATTGCGGAAGAGGTCGAAGGCTGCCAGGTTCTTGCCGGTTGCCACAGCGCCAGCATCCTGATGAGCTCCAGCAGGGCTGAGATGAGCAGCATGAGCAGCATTGCTATCACTAGGTTGGGCAGGCTGAATAGCAAAGCCAGAAGAAACAGCGTGATGGCTGTCAGAGCCCGGAAGTCTATGGTCTTGAACATTTTGTTGAGTGTTGAATGTTGAGTGTTGAATGTTGAATGGTTGGGGCTGAGTGCCCTGTTGCTGTCTTCCGTCAATGGTGACGCCACGAGTCAGGTAGGCTTGTCTGCGCTTTTTCAGTTCTTCCTGTGGCAGCACCTCGTACCAGTGGGGCGAGCGATAGATTTCCGACGCCTTGTCGGTGATGAAGAGCATGCGCTCTGGCGTGATACAGCTCTCGTCGTAGGGCACGCCCAGCGCCTCGCAATAGGCTCGCTGCGTCTCCTCGATAGTCATGCCGATGGGCATGCGGATGTCGATGTGCAACTTCTTGCGGGCAGAGTACTCCAGGTGCAGCAGGGCTCCATTCCAGATGGTGTTGCTGCAGTTCAGCTCTCGTGCCTTCTCTATCGCTTTATCCACATATTCCTTATCGTCCACATCGATGGTGGTCTGGAAGAGGAAGCTTTCGGGCACGGCGTTCTTCTGCGAACGCCTGTTGTCTCGGAACTGGTAGTAGTGAGCGCAGCGGAAGGGCAGCTGCTTCTTCAGTTCATCGTTACCCCCACGGATGGCAGCTACCAGGTCTGCCATCCAGGGGTAAGCGATGGTTTTGTCGTAGACCGAGAGTGGCTGGGAGCTTACGCTCCCCTTATTGCCATTCTTGTACGGATTATATGCTATAATATGTTCCATTTTTTTGAATGTTAAATGGTGAATTTAATGTTGAATGTTGAGTGTTGAATGTTGAATTTTATGTTGAATGTTGAATTGCCTAACGGTCGCAAGGGCGCTAGCCTAATTCAACATTCAACACTCAACATTCAACATTCTCCTTAAATCCGGCAATCAGTTCCTTGTGCTCTACCTTGAGGTAGCGCAGCATGTCCTGCTTGTCCAGGTCACGGCTGAAGGTATAGTTCACCTGCACCGTGCGCTTGGTGGTGCGCACCACGGCATGCTTGGTCTTGAAGATTTCCTCGAAAAGCTTCTCGCCCGTACGCTCGTAAGGCTTGAAGTCGAACTCATCGCCACCCTTCTCGCCAGAGCATACCATTCTGCCCGGTATCACCTTAGGCTGTTCGCAGATAACCTCGGTATCGTTCCATGGCGCCTTGCGGAAGGCGATGGTGCCGTTTTCTTCACTGATGATGGCTCCGTCCACCTTCTGGGCGTTGAGGAGCTGCTTCTTTGTTGCTTGTTTCATAATCGTAATAACTTGTTTAAAAGATGAATAATGCCCGCAACCAGACTTTACTTGTCTGATTACGGGTGCAAAGATAAGGCGAAAACACCTTTGGGAAAAATAGGAAAAATAGGATTAATATTTGTCCCATAAAAAATCATCTATGGGCAAAGAAATCAGCCACTTTATCATCCATTTCTTGATTTTTTATGTCCTCACAATGATTGAAGACATTGTTGAACGATTTTATCGTAACTTCTTTTCGTATATGGCAATCCTCAGTAAGAAATCTATAAATGGCATTGGCACTGACGATATGCTGCGGTGCCAAGATACCCCTTCTTCTCCAATATCTGATAAACGCAAATATTGCGATATTCAATGGTGAAGACTTGCTCGCACTGGTAGGCATAGAATTTAGGCCATTTAAGGTGAGAAATTCTATAAATAAAGAGGCTTGCTCGGCGGTCGTCTCTTCATCTTTTAAAGAAGATGCTTCATCAGACACAAAAAGGTATTCTTTTTTTCGGCCGATTCTGATACCATTTTTCAATGGTTTTCTATTCCTTTGCTCCAGGTATTCATAATAGCCATCTAGAGTGGCGATATAGGCATCAAGCCTAGGAAGTTCAGCTTCAACCAAATGATTGTCTATTCTGTTAAAGGTCTCCAAGAAGCGACGTAATACGAGTACATCATGATAATCTCTTTCCTGCATGGCAACATCTACCAGTAAGTGTACGTGTACGCTCATATCCATAGGAGGGAACGCCTCAAATTGTAAATATACTCAATATACTTGCTGTTGCCATTCAATTGAATGACCACGCAAAAAAGGCCGAATCGCCCATACTTCAGTATCAAGCGCAAGAGCTTGATTATAAATCTCCCCATAATTCGAAATTTATAATAGTTAGTAATAAGTTCTTTGTCGCTCGTTCCTTAGTAGAGGACGTTAGAATTTGTTTGCGCTAACAATTTTGCTGGTACAAGCAAATGCCAGGAGAGCTATAAGGGAATACACCCTTAGGGGACAGTTGGTCTCCGATTTCATCATATTTTACTTTCTTTTTTTTAGGTATTTATTTATAGATTAGAATTAGCCTCAAAATGAGTTCGCTAACACATAGTGAGGCGGAAAAACTCACTTATATTTACTTCATAAAAGCCAGCAAATCCTTTCCCTTATGCATGAGGTTGAGAACCACTGCGGCTTGCATTCCGTAAATTTTCTTATATACCACATAGGCATGGAGGTGGTTCTATATTATCTGCCATATTTCTATCTTTATTTTTGAGGTCACAAATTGTGACTTTGAACATTACCATATTTAACAGCATTCAAAGGTAGTGCTTTTAGCCTTTAAGCTACTATTGCACAACCCCTTTCTTTTAAAAGAACGTAAAATTAATAGTTTTATTGCTGTGATTGTAGTTTTATTAACTCACCAGCTTACACTCTCGTTAATACACAGTAATTCTTGTAGTACCATAATAAAAAAATCCCCATAGAGTTTACTTTTGAATAGAATTTACGTAAATGACAAGATTTTTTGCCTGATTAACAAATATAGAATCTCCTTTTGCTTCATAAGAAAATAATGTATTATTATCCAAAAGTTTATCCTTACTAATCACAACAATTCTAACCAAAGGAATCCCTAAATAGTTTGCGAGTTTTTTATCAGATTCTACTTCACTTTTAGTATAGGATATTATACCATCACTCCTATACACATCTACATTTTGCAGTTTCTTTTTAACATAATAAACACTCTTTTTTATAGTATATTTCTCCCCTCTATATTCTATCGTTCCACAAGAATTATTATATTGTAATCCTGAGGAAACTTCTTTACAATATATTATATTGAAAGAATTAAACTCTTGCTCCATAGAGCAAGAGTATAAAATATAGGTAAAAGCGTAAAGCGTAATTAAACAAATGTTATTTCTCATTTTATGGTTACATTTACAGTTTGAGGTCTTTCATTCACATTTCACCCATGTCGTAAGTAGAGGTCGTTACATTGCCCTCCGTGTCGGTGACACGGACAAGGCGCTGTATGCCGTCATACTCAAACGAGGTGGTAATCTCACCGTCAGGACCGCTCTTCTGGTGGTCTTTAAGGTCTTGCCACTGCCATTGGTATGTGTAGCCTGGACATGGAAAATATTTCAAAGAAGCAAAAAGGATCATATCCCCTCTTATAAGACCTGACGAATTTTAAGGCGGTTTATAGCCTTGTTTTGTTGATATTTTCATACGTCTTTATTTTATGTTTTATCTAAAGAACGATAGACATTTGAATTTATTGCATTGAATTGCAGTATTAATCAAAAAACGCACAATGATATGTCTATCAATGCTTTTCCATAGTCTCCCCAAGCGGGGACAACTTGGCGCACGCATATTCAAGTCATATATATTTTTCCGCCAAAGGTGCGTCTCTGCAATCCTGCTCTCCATCCAGCTTCTGTCGAGCCATTCAAATAGGCCGATAACTATGATACTTCCTACGACGTTGAGCAAGTTGCAGCATATTTAGTGCATTGTTGATATTTGTCAGATTCTTTGCGTTATTTCGTTTTTTAACGGACTATTGTATAGTAATCATCATATAAAATCCGCAGATAGAAACTTACTATCTACGGATTTTAATGAGTTTTAAATAAAAAACTAAGACCATAGAGTGTAATACATTTCTGTAAAACGTACTATTACATCCTATATTTCTTCATAGACTACTCTTCTATAGATTCGTCTGTTTGTGAAAGTTTTATAGTCTTAACAACTTTTCCATTCTGATTCGTCCATACTTTTATACGGCACTCTACAGCTCCCATTCCAGTAGAAGAAATCGTATAGACTGAGTGAGCCTTTAAGTTTATCTTTTCACTTCTTGATGGTAGTCCACCACGACTAATTGTATACCCTCTTGGAATATTGCTCAATTTAATTTTTTTTGGAGGAACGCATGTAGAATCTTCCCAAATTAGCAATAAAGCTCCTTCGTATAGTTTCCCATCAGAAGTAACAGAATCATTCTCAAAACAAATGTCGTAAAAATAGCCATCATTGATAGTCAGAGATTGAGTTTGAGTGTCAAAATCAAAATCAGCAACCCTTCTACATCCTAATAATAGAAAAAAGGAAAGGCAATATAGTACTCTTTTCATCTTTCGTTGTTTGAGTTTGAATCGTTATACATTTTCCACCACTGATCAATTTTTTCTATTATTTGATCTTGAGAATTGTTTTTGTTGTAGAACAATCTCTTTAAAGCATTTTTTTGAATTTTGCTATTTATAAAATTATTAAAAAATCTTTTCTCCATTGTCTGCTTCTTTTTTTAGACATAAACATAGTGAATTCATATTTCTCCTTCCGAAGTTTATTTATAGCAAAGTTGAAATTTGCAACATATACTATTTGAAATCATTTTCACAAGGCGCATTATAATTACATGTTAATCGCCATCCATCTTCCAATAAAGATAACACCTCTTGAGATACAAAGATGTTATTTTTCCTGGTAAAACATTTATTCATAGCTCTCAATATTTCTTTATAGATTTGCATGGCTTCGATTGAGCTATCAGTAAAGACTGCAACACGACCTGCGATTAAAACATTTTCTGCATTGTCGTATATTCCTCCAGTACTTAACTCAACACCTGTAGGATTAGATGCAAGATCTACGATGTAATGAAAAGAGCCATTTCTTTGTTTCACAATTCTATACTTCACCTCATTATTTAAGGGGAGCACCATGTATCTATTATCCAAAGAAATCCAATTGGCATAGCCTGTATGACCAAGTTTAGAAAAATTTGATATGGTGTTTTCTCTTCTTATCGCCTCCTGTTTAAATGCCCCCATCAGGGTATATTCTATTGGAATTCTTATTTCAACCATAGACATCATCTTGACTATATCTGATTTTGTCAGAAAGAATATTTGCTGCTTACTTTTCATCCGTCCATCATTCGTCAGCCTTTTATCCCCTTTCCTATTTTGTACAAACAGGACATATAATCCACCAATTAATAATACAAAGAAACTTCCAACCCACAGGTAGTAACCTGCTGCCATAGTAATCATTTGTGTATGACCAGATTCGTCTATTTTAACCTCAGGGCAAAAAGCAAACAAGAGACTCAATCCAAATGTAATAGAACTCAATGTTAAGAAACACTTATATTTATCTTTTATCAAAGACCTAATCGCAAAAACGTATGTTATATTAGAATACCATGCCAAGAAGTAGACTTTCAAAAATCCTTCATGAAAGAGTATTCCTGCCCATCCCAAAAGTAAGCAAAACAGACTCCCAAATAAATAATTTTCGGTTGGCGGCATATTAGAATAGTAGAATGGCGTAAATATACAAGCCATTAAATAGCACAAAAGACTAAGTACTATTACAACTTTCTTACCTATAAATTTTCTATATATTTCCATTCTACCTCCGTTTTTTAAGTGTTCTATTTTGGATCAAATAACAAAGGATGTTTACTGGCGATGCGCTTTAATACTATATAATCCAAGCTACAGATTACTCTTTGTTGATTCGTTCTACCAATTCATCTGGTGTAAGTATCTCCATCTTGGAGAAACCAAACCACTTTTTGCCTAAGTCCTTAATGGATGCTCCTATATGATACACATCATCGTCTATACAAAGGAAGCGGTCATGTGATAAACGGAATGTTTCAACATCAATCGGTGCATATTGAGCATTATGACGGTCTATGTCGAGTTGGAACTGACGGCTTATCTGCTGAGTGTAGATGATTGCAGACACGTTATTATCTCTTTTATCGAGCAATGTCAGTACTGTCTCGTCAACATAGTTGTCGATAAGGACAATACGTTTCTTCGCACTCTTAATCAAGTCGGACACGAAAGTATAGGCATCATAAATTTGACCATTGTAGAACACACCTTGTTTCGGCTTTGCGTTGCCCTCGTCCAATCTACGGAACACCTCGTCTATGCGCTTGTCTGTTTCTTGCTGATGTTGCTGCATTTCCAATTGATGGTACTCCATTGTTGAAAGACGTTGGAAAACTTCTGCATTTGTCACCATAAAACGTCTCATTGCAACAAATGCATCCATAATTCGTATGCTTACACGAATTGCGGTTTCACTTCTAAGAACAGTGGAGAGCATTGCTACTCCCTGTTCTGTAAAAGCATATGAGCGAACTGTTGAGTGCTTCAAACTATTGAACCGATCACAATTTGTGACCAGTTCATTCATTTCTTCCTTAGTCAGTTGAAAACGAAAACGTTCAGGAAATCTCTCCATATTACGTTTTACAGCTTGATTTAACACCCTGGTTTCCACTCCATAAAGTTCAGCCAAGTCTCTGTCTATCATAATCTGCTTTCCACGAATAGACATTATTCGACTTTCTACAGGAGTGGTAACTACGACTTCATCATTTTGTAACTGGTCACAATTTGCGACCAGTTCTCCTTTATCTTGATGTTCTATATTATCTGCCATATTTCTATCTTTATTTTTGAGATCACAAATTGTGACTTTGAACATTACCATATTTAACAGCATTCAAAGGTAGTGCTTTTAGCCTTTAAGCCACTATTGCACAACCCCTTTCTTTGAAAAGAACGTAAAATTAATAGTATTATTGCGGTGATTGTAGTTTTATTAACATAAAGCTCTAAAGCAGCCAAAGGAGGGCAAGAGAGGTTGGAACGTAAACAGTTGGGAATGAGTAGATTTGCACAAAGTTGCCAAATCGGCATAAAGCAAGCGAGTGAGGAATATTGAAGTAGTTCAGTTACTAAATCGTGAGCCACAGTTACCTATGCAAAGCAGGTAACAATGCGGAAAGGCAACTTTGTGCATCAACGGATTTTATTGCGCTGATTCTCAATGTTTTGCGTATCAAGGAACGCTTACAAAATGATTATATTTGCCCTATCAACGTGATTTTTATGGTTCTGCGGCACCTTCGGTTGTTGCGTTCCTCAACGAATACCTCACCGAAAGGCACATACTAGATATGCTGCACCACCTCGCCATCAAGGTTGGTGATGTAACTACTGCTACCCAAATGGTCTGGATGTTCGTGCGACCTCCAGCAAACTCTGAGTTTACATACACTTGGTCACTCTCGCCTGATGTCTTCACCGTACGCTCGCCATCTGCATCATACCAGTAGTTAGTCACGAAGCCATTGTCGTCAGAAGCAAGGAGACGGTTCTCCTCATCCCATTTGAGTTTGCGTTCCGTGGTCTTCTCGTCAGCCATGCCATCCTTCTTTGTACGGCTTGTATTGACATAAATGAGGTTTCCGTTGGCATCATACTCGTAGGCATGACCAATAGAAGTGCTAAAATTGTTGACGCAAATAGATAGTTATCAGAATACAGATTAAAGAGTATCACGACATTGTTTCAATATAATGCCGTGATACTCTTTTTTTTTACACGCTTGCAATTGTTTTCTTTTACTGTTCGGCTACAAGCTATTAGTTACAGAGAAATGGAAAACAGATTACCGTATTTAGAGTTATTTGATATTGTTTTAATATTATGGTACTCTATACTATGTTTGAGATGTAAATATGAATACGATAAATTAGAGCTATTATAAATTTCAATATCAAAATATTTATAATCAACGGTTCTAATGGTATTGCATTTTATCCTCTGTAACATATTTCGTATTGAATCAACTTTTGAATAGTTCCATCCTAAGTTTTTCAATAATAGATTAAAATTCTTGTTATCTAACCTTTGTGAGTTAGCTTTTTGAGTGACTCTTTCTCCATTAATTACTTTTTTGCTTATTATAATAATATCAACACTATTATTTTTATCATTAATATTAAAATTAACATAATTTTCTTTTTTTAAATTTATTGGAATAGAGTTATTAAATAAATTAGTAACATCAAAAAAAAGCTCTGCATTATTTTCAAAATTTTTTTTCATCCACAACACATCGCGACTCTTACTGTAATCACATGATTGCAGCAGTTGTAAAAGTATTAAACCAAGTAATATTTGCATTAAATATTTCATACCTGTTATTTTAAATTTCTCTTAAGGAATGATATTCCTCAATCTGTGATTTTGAACATTCCTCCATTGTTAACTGAAACCTAAAATCAGAAGGGAACCTCTGAATGTTACGTTTGACTGCTTGGCTCAAAGTTCTTGTCTCTACACCATATAGCGTTGGCAAGTCTTTGTCAAGCATAACTTGTTGTCCTCTAATGATTTTTATTAGAGGCTCTATATTGTCAACACCAACCAACTGGTCACGATTTGTGACCAGTTCGCCGTTTCCTGTCTTTTCCGTTATGTCTGCCATATTTCTATCTTTATTTTTGAGGTCACAAATTGTGACCTTAAACGTGTTGTTACTTATTATTGCATTCAAAGGTAGTGCTTTTAGCCTTTAAGCTACTATTGCACAATCCCTTTTTGAAAAGAACGTAAAAATAATAGTTTTATTGCTGTGATTGTACTTTTATTAATCGCTTCACTCGTTGTACCGTACTTACTGTTAAATTTGGGTTAACTTTACAGTTTTTTTTAGGAGCTTGGCTTTTTTTACAAAAAAAATCGTAAATTTGCAGCGAGAAATAAAAACTTGAAGAATAAACAACATAAAAAATAAACTTATGAAGAAATTCTCGTTGATAGTGATGAGCTGCATGATAGCTTGCGGACTGCTCGCCACCCACGGCATCGTGAAGGGCGGAGAAATGTCGCCTAAGGTAGAGGACACGGTATCGATTGCCAAGAAAATCACTGATAGTCAATGGCTATCGAACAACTCCGACACGTTGGAAGTGGACACAGCTGGCGAAGACTCGATGGTGAATGTGGTGGCCTACTTCTGCAAGGGCGACACCTGCGAATACTGGATATATGAGAATGAGTGGAAGGTGGACGGCAAGGACACGGTGAAGACGCTCGACGTATCCACCCAGGTGCGCCTCGTGGTAAACGATTCCACCAGCAAGGGCTATAAGATGAGCTACACCTTCCTGGACGTAAAGGCCGATTCGGTGGGCGACAACTTCCGGGACAAGATGATGGCCATGGTAGTGGAGCGCACCGCCAAGAGCGTGATAGGCACCACCATCAACTTTGAGACCGATGAATACGGTAGCATCACCAAGATTACCAATCTCTCGCAAATCAAGAAGCAGGCAAAGGCTCTCTTCAAGGCGAGCATGAAGGACATCGCCGCCATACCCATCATGCAGGAAATGAAGAAGGCGATAGGTCTTGACTTCATGAAGATAGCCAACCAGGCTAACACCGACGAGGTGGTGGAGGGCTACCTGGAGGAGCTGAAACTGCTCTTCGCCTGCCACGGAAGCCAATATGCCGTGGGCGAGCATCACGAGCACGAGGATGCCACCAAGGATAGCTACGCCAACGACACTTATATCAATGCCAGCCTAGAGAAGAATGGCAACTACACAATCTCCTGCGAGGTGGTCAGCGTGATACCAAAGGAGACCGTGAAGGAGGTGATGGGCGGACTGATGGATGCCATCACGGAAGGACTGAAGGGCAAGAAGACCGAGGATGGCAAGGATCATGATGGCGACATCAAGGACTTGGACGACGCGTTTAAGAAGGAGATAGAAAAGGCAGTTGACCAAGATGCCCAGACCTCGGAGTATCTCAGTGTGACCTGCTTCGAGGATGGCTGGCCTAGCAGCGTGTTGAAGCAAAATAAATCTGTGATAGCTGGCCGTGGCAAGCTGAAGCAGAAACTCATCGAGGCTTGCCGATTCGCACAGCGCGAGAAATGATGAACTATTTCGACCTGTACAGATTGAATACAAATACCCCTTGCGGAGTAAACTAATTAGTGCCTAAAGGGTGTTCAGTATTCAGTATTCAGTTTTTTTCGCGATAGTTACCTTTTTCATGGTTATAAATTGT
>ERZ791743.1243-NODE-1243-length-16057-cov-20.937258_pt1 | contig 16057 bp, 9 predicted proteins | sample MGYA00509952_ERZ791743 | MGnify/ENA primary metagenome ERZ791743 (study PRJEB30046, sample SAMN00792040) | human gut metagenome | study: EMG produced TPA metagenomics assembly of the A metagenome-wide association study of gut microbiota in type 2...
AGGACGTTTAGACGCAAGAAGGACGCTGAAGAGCTTAGTTGCGGATTTGAGGTATCATAACAGTTTACGCTCTATTCTTTCACTTTGTATCATCAAAAACATTCTTTTCGGGTCTTACAGGTGAAAATAAGATATATACCCAGTAAAATAAGAGGAACACTGAGCCACTGACCGATATTAAGCGTCATATTTACCTCTTCTGCTACCTGAGGATTTTTCATAAATTCCAGTCCAAATCGTGCACCAAAGAAAATCAAGAGAGAAACTCCAGTTATCAGACCGATTCGCTTTTGAAGGTGAAATTTGTAATACATCAGCCACGAGGTCACTAACGCTATCAAGCAATAAAGCATCTCGTATATCTGAGTAGGATGACAGGCTTGTGCCACTCCATCCCGATTATACAATTCCTGCCATTCACGCGAACGGATAAACTCAAATCCCCAAGGCAAGGTTGTAGGATAGCCAAATATTTCAGAATTCATCAAGTTACCGAAACGAATGCACATACATACCACAGCTACAGCAGGAATCATACGGTCGAACAACCACCACACGCTTTTCTTTGTCACCTTCTTAGAATACCAAATCAGCGCCAATATCAGTGCAAAGACTCCTCCATGGCTGGCCAGTCCACCTTTCCAAATCTTTAAAATTTCCATTGGATGTGCACCGTAATAATCCCATTCATAAAACAGGCAATGTCCCAAACGAGCACCAATAACACTACTTACAATGCAATATATAAAAAGTTTATCCGCCCAGTTATCCGGATACTTCTCTCTTTTAAACAGACGAGACATAAATTCATAGGCAAAGATAAAACCAAGTCCCCACATCAATCCATACCAACGGATTTCCAATGAGCCTATATGCACCAATACAGGATCAACATCCCAAACTATACTTCCTAACATGATTTTGATTTGTTTTATAATGTATTTATTCGAGACACAAAGAAAAGAAAAAAAGCAGACTTAGCACGATTATTCATTTACAAAATACAGAAAATTTCGCTATTGGAGCATTACTGGAATGTAAAGCAGGAATACTTACTCTAAAAGGGCACAAACAGAAAGCAACTTCTTTTCAACTCCGAGATTTCATTTTTACAATCTCACACAAAAAAGGCTTGGCCAGTATCTTTTTGTTTCCCTTTATCAATTTTCGCTAACTTCATCTTCTTCTATTTTGCATAGAAAAAAAGCAGAAATATCCTCAAAAATAGTCCAATACATGCTATACAACACCTTTCCAAGGGTCGATTAAAGGGAATACACGACCTGTATAATGAACCAACGGTACTTGTAACGATGGCTTTCGTTACTTGAAACAGCAGCTTACGCGACTAATAACATCAGCCAACGCAACCAGTCGGAATAATTTAGTCGACCTATAAAGCGTTTTCCAAGAAAATTCACCTCTTGTTTTCACTTTTCCACCTATTTTTTACATCTTCTTTTAAATAACAAAAAACGCATTAAACAAGAGATAGCACAACAATAAACCAAGAAACTAAAGCCAAGAACAACATAATTACACAAAAGCGTGCTGTTTAAAAGATTTATGATTTCACAAAACGGCTAAAAACAGCCATATTTTTCAGGAAATCTTAATCTGGGTTCAAATAACGCATTCTAGAAGCCTCTAAATTGACAAAATGATACTTTACACAAAACGTTTTCAGCGATAATTAAGAATCTGACAATTTGCAACATATAACAACAAATCGCAATCTAGATAAAGCGACATTAACAATGTATAACGAGTACAAAAACGGCTTCAAAGTATATACACTTTGAAGCCGTCAGTTTATCATTGTCTACAATAATTAACTAAAGTAATTTTTTCTATTAGAATGCAAGACCAACTTTGAATACAAAGCCTTTAGCCTTATTATCACTTTGGAAGTTTAATCCAACATTAAGTTTCTTATAGTTAATACCAACTCCCACATTAGCCAAGAAACCAGTACCATCAATTTCCATCACACCAACAGATGCACCTAATCCAAGATCGATATACGGAGAAAAGTCATCACTTACAGGATAAAAACCTTTCAAATCCAAAAAGATAGGAACTGTCATACCCCAAACTTCTTCTATATCATAACCATCAAAAGATGCAAGACCACGATATGCATGGAAACCTGTTCCAATACCGACAAATGCATATTGATTAATCTTTGAGCCATGAACTGTTTCAAACACAACTCGGTCAAGTCCATTATCTCCTAAACCTAAAGCATAACCAAAGTTCAATTCACCACGATAACGAGGATAACGAACTGATGTAGCCTTTCCTTTTTTTGACGAACCTGTATAAGTAGCATCGCTCATCACATCTTTATTTCCATTCTGATATTTAATCATAAAAATTTCAGAAGTTGATATTGTATAAAGAGGACCATCTTGATAATCCCACATTTTATACTTTATCTCATCAGAAGAAACTTCCATTACTTTTGTTTTCAGTTCTTCTCCATTCTTTTTAATAATAACATCTTGTGCATGTATTGACATAAACATTCCAAACAACATGACAATACATAAAGAAATGATTCTTTGAAAAAATGAAATCCTTGCTTTCATAACTAAAATTTTAAAATGCTTATAACTCCTAAAACAAGCTATTTATTCCCTTAAAAACACAGGAGTTTTTAATACCATCTTTAAAGATTACTTTAAATCTAATTTCTATAACCTCAAAAACAATATTAAAGTGTTTCTATTTATCTGTTCTCTTATCTAAAAGAATTTTATCTATAACTAGTTCTATAAAAACAGTTACAATCATCTGTTTCTAATTTTTAAACAAAATTATACAATTCTTTCATATAAGGAATCTCCCTATTTTTCAATCCTGCACTATAAGTTCTCATAGCACAACTATTATAACCAAAATAGCTACTAAGCGAACATTTTTTATAATCAAACCTTATTCAAAGCAGACAAAAAAAACGGCTACAAAACAAAATTTTGCAGCCGTTCAATCATTATATATTATAAAATTTAGAATCTATAACCTACAGAAATCATGAAAGCCATGTTCTTTGGATGAACCTTTTTATTATTTTCATCTACCCAATTACCATTGTATACCTGTGTAAAGGCATTCTGTCCTGTAAGATTAATCAAATAATGTTCTTTAATTTCAAGACCAACACCATACTGAATACCCATATCGAAACGTTTCATCAATGCCTCCTCTTCACCTTCTTCTTTAGAGAACAATTTGTAATCTCCTAATCCAAGATCCTCCAAATTTAAATCCTTCCCATCATAATCTACATTATATTTAGCTTTTCCACCTAAACCAAATGAGAAATAAGGACCTGCATTTACTACAAACTTCATATTATCCGATAAATTAAATTTAGCTACAGCTAAAATTGGAATTTCCAAATAATGAGAGCATTCTTTATAACCGACCTTCACTCCTTCTTCTTCATAAGAATCCTTTGCACCTTTCGCAGTAAAGTTCAAACCAGACTGTAAAGACCACATATCAGACAATGTATAGTCTATACCCACTCCAAGAGTATAACCTATTTTCATGTCCATATCTACTTGCGTAATGTTAGTCATAGACATACCTACTTTAGCATCCCATTTCACCTGAGAAAAGCCAGCCAAAGCAAACATTCCCAAAACAGCTGTCAATAAAAACTTTTTCATACTCTTTTTAATTTAATTTAGGCCTGCCCTCTTAAACCTTTATTCTCTTATCTTGAAGCGCAAGGGCTTTCTTTTATTTCTCTAAAAAAGGCATAAAAGAAGCGCTCCTTTTTATATTTTTTAGCAAAGTTACATTTTTATTTCACATAAAAAAGTTTTAAGCTCTCATTTTCAATGATAAAAGAAAGAAAATACGACTAAGCCATCCCAAACATCTACTATGTAATCATTTTTTGTAACTATAAAAAAAAGGAAAAGCAGCTTTAGGTATAAAAATTCCCCCCAACTGCTTTTCCTTACCAAAGAAATTATTACTACAAACTATATAACAAAAGCTCCTAAAGTTTTATTTTTTTATCTATTGCTTTTGATTCATTGTGCAAACGATCCAATGCTGTCACTATATAACGATACTTTGTCTTCCCGTCTTCATAAGGAAGTTTATAAAAGGTATCACGAGTAATTGATACAATATGTGAAGGATCATCCAAGTTTACCTTTTCCTTATTTTCGAAACGATAAACCACATACTGCACAGCTTCATCCATTTCATGCTTTGCTTTCGGAGCAGTCCAGAACAAGATGTAACCGTCTTCTGTCCATACGGGTTTCAACTTCCTGACCTTTCCCGGAGCTTTATCATCTATAAATGGAGACAAAGGAATCAATGCCGGATACTTATGATATTCTTTTACCAACATATCACGATAGTTACCTACATTTTCCACCACCGCTGCAGCATACCACTGGCAACTTCCCTGCACAGTAGGCAAAGAGCGTTGCAAACGATACTTCGCTGGAATCTGACTTTGGTTAGGATTCATAAGATCGGCCTTGGTCACGGTACGGTTTACATCCTGACCGATAAACAATGGACGTGCAGCCGAATGTCGTGCCCACCAGCGAATCAATGTAGCATAATCGGCAGCCGGATGACCAATTTCCCAATAAATCTGAGGAATATTATAATCTACCCATCCATTATTTACCCATAACAGAACATCGGCATACAAATCATCGTAATTCTGCAATCCATTGGTTTTACTACCATTCGGATCGTTCTTCTGGTTACGATAGATACCAAAAGGAGAAATACCGAATTTTACCCAAGGTTTAGCTTCGCGTACGGTTTCATGAATTTCTTTAATCAATACATTCACATTATCACGACGCCAATCGGCCTTGTTCAGAAAACCACGTCCATAAGCAGCAAAACTGGCTCTATCAGGAAACTCTTCACCCGGATTAGGATACGGATAGAAATAATCATCCATATGAATGGCATCGATATCGTAGCGAGTTACGATATCACGTACTATCTTACAAATGTATTTACGCGATTCTGGATAACCCGGGTCGAAATACAACTGTCCGCCATAACTCACGAAAAGTTCAGGATATTTATTGTAAGGATGAAGAGGAGACAAAGCACCTGTTCCTTTTGTTTTTGCACGGTAAGGGTTAATCCATGCATGAAGTTCCATGCCACGTTTGTGACACTCTTCTACCATAAACTGTAGCGGATCCCATGCAGGAGAAGGAGCTTTCCCTTGTACTCCTGTCAAAAAACGGCTCCAAGGTTCATATGACGATTTGTACAATGCATCACATTCGGCACGCACCTGAAAAATAATAGCATTAATACCGGCTCCTTTCAGATTGTCGAGCTGGCTGATTAGTGTAGCTTTCATCTTCTCGGTTGGCATACCTTGAAACTGACCATTCACACACTGAATCCATGCTCCACGAAATTCTCGTTTAGGTGCCATAGTCTGGGCTGAAAGAGTTGCCATTCCACATAGCCAGGCTACAATAAGCACTAAAAATGTCTTTATTTTCATATTATTATAAATAGTATACAACAGCCCGCAAAGATAAAGAAAAAAAGTATATCAAGTGCAGCATAAATGACCAAATCGGAAAGAACATCCCAATACACTTCCAAAAACATCCGATACCTAAGAATCACTGCGAATTAAACAGTAATTTGTTATGACTATATGAGCAAAATAGCTACTTTTGTAACAGTATAAAAATGAGAATAGAATAACATAATAATAAACCAAAATAAATAGAACTATGTATCCATTAAAATTTCAGCCAATTTTAAAATCAACCATTTGGGGTGGTGAAAAAATTATTCCGTTCAAACACCTTGACTGCCAGCAGGCACAAGTAGGAGAAAGTTGGGAAATCTCGGATGTACCGGGCGATGAATCAGTAGTAGCCAATGGAGCTGATGCCGGTAAAAACCTGACACAGATGGTAAACGAATATAAAGGAGCATTGGTAGGTGAAGCAAACTATGCACGCTTCAACGGTAAATTCCCATTGCTTATCAAATTTATCGATGCACAAGACGACTTGTCTATCCAGGTTCATCCGGACGATGAACTGGCAATGAAACGCCACAACTCTATGGGTAAAACAGAAATGTGGTATGTAATTGACAATGCAAACGGTAAAGCTCATCTTCGCTCTGGTTTAAGCAAACAGATTACTCCGGACGAATATGCAGCAATGATTGCAGACAATACAATCTGTGATGCATTGGCAGACTATGCGGTAAAACCGGGCGATGTATTCTTCTTGCCAGCCGGACGTATCCACAGTATTGGTGCAGGATGTTTTATCGCAGAAATCCAACAGACTTCTAATATTACTTATCGTATCTACGACTTCAACCGTAAAGATAAAAACGGTAATACACGCGAATTGCATACAGAACTTTCAAAAGACGCTATCGACTATTCAGTAGAAAGTGACTATCGTACCAACTATACTCCGAAACAGAATGAACCGGTAGAATTGGTTACTTGTCCGTACTTTACTACTTCTGTATACGACCTGACAGAAAACATGAACATGGATTATAGCGAATTGGATTCTTTCGTTATCTACATCTGTATGGAAGGTGCTTGTACTGTAACAGACAACGAAGGTAATACTGTAGAAATGCAGGCTGGAGAATCTGTATTGTTCCCTGCTACTACAAAAGGACTGGAAGTTGCTCCTAAAGGACAGGTTAAATTCCTGGAAACTTACGTATAAGAATTTATCTTTCCTATTCACTAAAAAAGACGAAGAGTTCTGTATTTTACAGCAGGGCTCTTCGCCTTGTCATAAAAATTGATATCCATGAAGAAATACACATCTTTGTTTTGTACGCTTGCCCTAGGAGCAACAATGTTCAGTTGCTCTTCCGAACAAACACCGCAAGCAATCGATTACACACAATACGTAAATACATTCATCGGAGCAGCCGATAACGGACACACTTTCCCGGGTGCTTGCCGTCCTTTCGGTATGATTCAGACCAGCCCGGTTACAGGAGCTATCGGATGGAGATATTGCTCTGAATATGTATATGAAGATTCACTGATATGGGGATTCACCCAGACTCACCTGAACGGAACCGGATGTATGGACTTGGGTGATATTCTGGTAATGCCGGTTACAGGCAACCGCCAGCGCAACTGGGACGGATACCGTAGTCCTTTCTCTAAAAAAAGCGAAAGTGCTACACCTGGATATTATACCGTAACCTTAGACCAGCCGGGAGTAACAGCCGAACTGACTGCTACCACTCACACTGCATTACACCGTTATACATATCATAAAGCAGATTCTGCCTCTGTACTTATCGACCTTCAACACGGACCGGCATGGAACGAAAAACAATATCATTCGCAGGTAAGTATATGTGAAACCAATTGGGAAAACGACAGCACCCTGACCGGACACGTAATTAATAAGGTGTGGGTAGATCAGGTATACTACTTTGTAATGCAGTTCAACCGCCCGGTAATCAGCACTGTCAACCTGCCGATGGCTGAAACAGAAAAAGGACAGCGCATCGTAGCTACATTCGATATGAAACCGGAAGACCAGCTGATGATGAAAGTAGCATTGTCTACTACTGGTGTAGAAGGTGCAAAGGCCAATATGGCTGCCGAAGTGGCCGGATGGGATTTTGAAGGAGTTCGTCAGGCTGCAAAAGACGAATGGAACAGTTATCTGAGCCGTATCGAAGTAGAAGGAACACAGGATGAAAAGACCAACTTCTATACAAGTTTCTATCATGCATTGATCCAGCCGAATGAAATCTCGGATGTAGACGGTAAATACCGTAATGCACACGACGAAGTAGTACCGGCAACCGGAGGTAAATTCTACTCTACTTTCTCGGCATGGGATACTTACCGTGCAGCACATCCGTTCTATACTCTGATGGTACCTGAACGTGTAGATGGTCTTGTAAACTCACTGGTAGATCAAGCTGAAACAATCGGACATCTTCCTATCTGGGGATTATGGGGTGGTGAAACCTTCTGTATGGTAGCCAACCACAGCGTATCCATCATCGCAGAAGCGTATGCAAAAGGATTCAGAGGCTTTGACGCAGAACGTGCCTTCAATGCTATCAAACGTACTCAGACTGTATCTCACCCGCTGAAATCGAACTGGGAAAACTATACAAAATACGGTTACTTCCCTACCGACCTGACAGAAGCAGAATCAGTTTCATCAACTTTGGAAAGCGTATACGATGATTATGCAGCTGCCGATATGGCAAAACGTATGGGAAAAGAAGAAGATGCTGCTTACTTTGCAAAACGTGCAGACTACTACAAGAATCTGTTCGATCCTTCTACAAAATTCATGCGCCCGAAAAAAGCTGACGGTACATGGAAGAGCCCGTTCAACCCAAGTCAGGTAGGACACTCTGAAAGTGTAGGTGGAGACTATACCGAAGGAAATGCATGGCAATATACCTGGCATGTTCAGCACGATGTACCGGGTCTGATTGCATTGTTTGGAGGAGAAGAACCTTTCCTCAACAAACTTGACTCTGTATTTACAGTGAAACTGGAAACTACACAGGCCGATGTGACCGGACTGATCGGACAGTATGCACATGGTAACGAACCAAGCCATCACGTAACTTATCTGTATGCTTTGGCAGGACGTCCAGAACGTACTCAGGAACTGGTTCGTCAGATATTCGATACACAGTATCTTCCAAAACCAAACGGCTTGTGTGGAAATGACGACTGCGGACAGATGTCTGCATGGTATATGTTCTCGGCTATGGGATTCTATCCTGTAAACCCGGTAAGTGGTGAATACGTATTCGGTGCACCTCAGCTTCCGAAGTTCACACTGCATCTGGCCGACGGAAAGACATTTACCATCATAGCAGAAGGCTTGTCGAAAGAACATATGTATGTAGACAGTATCACATTGAACGGAAAACCTTATACCAAGAACTACATTACTCATGAAGATATCATGAAGGGTGGAACACTGGTATACAAGATGAAATAAGGCTTCCGCTCCTTGATTATACAAAAACCAAATGCCCCGGCAAAGAGAGTTTTCTTTTGCCGGGGCATTTAGTTTCAGTAGTCTTTTCTAATAAGAAAGAAATTGCACACAAACAGGTTTGGGCATTTTAATACGCTTTCCAGTATCTTTCAATAGACCGCTTTCTTCCTCCCTTTCATATATCTGAATCTCGTTTGTATCCCGACAAGCCACCAACAGATACTTTCCATTAGGAGTTATATTGAAATTACGCGGATGAATTCCCGTTGGCTGATACCCTACCTTATCTAAGGTACCGTCTTCCGAACTGACTTCAAATATAGCAATACCATCCCCTTTCAAACGATTCGATGCATAAAGGAACTTTCCATCCGGAGAAAGATGAATATCGGCACTACCCCGGGCACCCAATGTATCAGCTTTAATATGCTGAATGGTATCGAATCCGGCTTCATCGTACGACAAGCCTATAACTTCCCCCGACAATTCAGTGAGCAGATAAGCGTATTTACCGTTTGGAGCAAAACAAAGATGACGAGGACCACAACCTAAGGGTAAACAGATATCAAAAGTATTCTCTTTTTCCAGCAATTCCGATTTTCCGCCCTCTTTTACCGGAAAGACATGAATACGGTCTGTTCCTAAATCGTTAGCCAACAAGAAACGTCCGTCGGGAGTAAACTGTACACAATGTAAATGAGGCTGCGACTGACGCTCCTTATCCGGTCCGCTACCTGTAAAATTAATCGTATCGCCTGCTTTTAATCTTCCATTTTCCTCTAGGGGGAAAACAGATATATTACCCCCCATATAATTGGCAGTCAGTACAAAGTCTTCTTCCGGACTCAATGTCACATAACACGGAGCTCCTCCTTGTGTTAACTGAGTATTCATCAATACCAGTTTTCCTGTCTGCCTATCAAAAGACACCGCATTTACAGTAGAAGAAGCTCCCTCGTCTTCACCCACCACATAAATCCAGTTTCCATCTGTAGATGCAACCAAGTAAGAAGGATTAGAAACTCCTTTCAGCCCACTTACATATACAGCTTCTCCGGTTTCCTGATTGAACTGATACATCTGTACTCCCTCATCAGCTGCCGAAGCATAACTTCCCACACAGAGATAAAGCGTATCTCCTGTCTCTGCAAGCCCGACCGCTGCTTTCTGCTGACTTCCCATACACGCAGAAAGACAAACGATTCCTGCTGCCAACCACTTTATTTTTTTCATATACTTAAACTTTGTTCTTTTTCAAAATTATACAATTTTCCAAGAAGCATTAGATAAATCCATTCTTTTTTCATATCTTTGCAAGAAAGAAATACTTCATCATTCGGGGTTGACTGGTTTTGACAGCGAGAGATGTGGTATGTAAGCATGCAGTGCGTCAGTAATTTGCACTATAATCTCAGTTACTGAACTATTATCTGGCAACGAAAACTATGCTCTCGCTGCTTAATCGAAGTACAGTAGATTAGCTTTATTTCCGTCAAAGTGATGGAAACGAGACATCGCTCAAAAGCTCTTGTTCCGAAGCGTTTGGTTTAGCGGTGCAGCAAATTCGGAAATAGTTTTGGTCTCGTTCCGCGACTGAAATGAAATTTTAGGAACTAAGGTATAAGTGGGTGGCTCTGGTCTTGCTTATGCACGAAAACCGAAGGCAGAGATAAGCATGTAGAAAGCATATGGCTTCCTTGTTTGGACGAGGGTTCGACTCCCTCCAGCTCCACGAATGTTTCAAAGACCGCTGATGATCAGCGGTCTTTCTTTTATATACAATTCTTACTCCTCTTATCTTTATGATAGTTTAACCATATCAGAGTTAAAAAGAGCAAACAACCGAACTCTGCAATAATTTTCTTCCATCCCAAATCCCCCAGAAGCCTTATATAGATTAATAAAATTACTAATTATAAAATAAGTTTAAGAATGTAAGAAAAGAAAACTGCAGTTAAGAGATTTTTTAATATTGCTGCCCGATAAAAATGGCATATGAAGTGATTTTGCTATATCATCTTCATATGCCATCCTATTTTTGTGGAACATTTACTGAATATCCCTCTTTATGCAATATTCCAAATCATAATCTCCAGATAAGAAATAGAACACCTACATAACTCCAAATACTAAAAACAACAAAAGCATTTCTTGCAGAGACAAAACGTAATCAATAGTTTTGCGTCAGAGATGAATTGTGTAACACGGCGTTCTGTGGAAAAGGGAACACCCACAATGGTGAATCCGGCCTCAGAGTAACGATACCACCATATTCAGGTCCTAAATCGCGAACAATAGTCTCAGCATAATTACTCTCGGAGTTCCAACGTTTCCGGTCACAGAAATTTTCGAAGGTGTTAATAAACTCCACACGCTTCGAGTCTTGCAATAATTTCATGGCCTCATGCTCGGTCAGTCCGGCAGCCTGAGCAGCGTAAGGCTGATAGTTTTCAATACGCATAGCCCGCACTCGGTCTACACGAGACAGTCCGCCTTCCAAATCCCCCTGCCTGATAAGGCATTCAGCAGCCAAGTAATACATAGACTCTGAACGGAGTCCGTAAACATTCCATTTGATATCCGACACATTACATTGTAGGCAGCCATCGGGAAGGGTCGGATATGGTTCCTCCCAAGCCTTGACACCGTCGCTCAGATAATATTTATTCACATAGTCATCAGGAGATATCCGTGTAGCTACATCAGGAGTGATACAAATGCCATACAAATCCCCCAAATTGCTGTTGTCACACCATATAAGATAATAATTATTTTGAGCCGTTTCATTCAACACCCAGTTCTGATTGGTCTTCACGGTAGTACGATCTTCAATATGTCCGTTCACAGCAAGGGCAAGATTAGCGTAATGCAGTGCCTCATCATAATGTTTCATCTGAAACAACACTTTGGCACGCACACCATAACCGAAGTCTACTCCGAAGCGGCAGGGATCATCCACATGACTCTGTATCAGTTTGGCCAGGACTTCATCACTACAGTCGGCTAATATTCGTTCATACACCTCTTTCAAAGTCAGTTTTGTTTTCTGCTCTCCCACATTGGTATTATCCACATAGGCTATGCCACCCAACTGCGCGGCTGTTGCCTCGTCATACTGCTTGGCGTGCATATTGACCAACAGAAAATGATACCAGGCACGCAATACTTGTGCCTCAGCAATGATGCGAATACGTTTGGCATCGTCTCCATCGGCCTCAGGAGCTTTAGAGATGACCACGTTCATGTAATTGATATTGCTATATAAATTTTCGTACAAGCTGCTTGAAGTGGTCAGGTTGACACGATCTACTGTTTCGTCATATTTCACAAGTGCATAAATCACACTGTTAGAGTTGGCTAACAAATCCGGCAATCCATCCCACTTAGCGTACATATTATTACACAGCATCTCAAACTGATTCTCTGTCTGATACAACATAGGCACCTGATTCAGTAATGTTTCCAGATCATCTACACTATCCAAGGTTGTCTCACCCAAAGGCACAATATCCAGCTTATCCTCACAGGCAGTAGTGCAACACAGCATGACAGCTGTCAGCACAGTAGTAAATATCTTTTTAGTTGTCATAGTCTTGTCCATTGTTAAAGATTAAAGAATATGCTCATGGTGTAGCTACGCGGCACACGATTATAGTTGGCTCCAGTTAAGGGATTTACCGCCTCGGGATCAAGCCCCTTGCTATTACGTGCCCAAGTGCAGACATTATTAACCTGGAAACGCAAGCGCAACTCATTCAAGCCGATGGCCTTACAGATACGTTCACTAAAACTATAACCCAAAACCAGATTACGCAACTTCACGTACCCAGCATGTTCCACATTGGTGTGGCGATAGATACCGTAGCTGGTCTCACTATATTTCTGCGCCATGTATCCATTACCTGGCACATCCTTGTCACCCTGCCAGTAACGCAGGTAGTCCTTGCTGACAGCTCCGTTACCAAAAATGGCCTTATAGCCTCCGGTACTTCCAATAGTCGCCCCCCAGGCATCGTTATCAGTGCGCATGTAATGCCCGCCATAAAAATTGAACATAGCCGACGCAAAGAAACCGTTCCAAGTTATTTCAGGTGTGATGGCACCGCTGATGGTAGGTGTATAAGTACCCGAGAATACGGCATCCTCCACCTCAAAAACTCCACTTCCCACAGACTCGGTATGTACATTACCTTCTTTGTCTTTCCAACCCAACAGGTAAACACCCTCATTTTCAATCAACCCCACATAATTCACCGAAAACAAAGAATTGAGTGGATAACCTTCGTGCAACGAAGTTCTCAAGTATTCAGCTCCCGATTCGGGATAATGCGACACTTTCGTCACTTTATTTTTGTTATAAGCCAAGTTAAATCCCAAATTAATACCTAAATCACGGCGTTTCTTGGCAGGCAAAATTCGTCCGTCTAACTGGAGTTCAACACCTGCATTAGTCATTTTCCCGTTATTAATAGTCAGTGACGTCCATCCTGTGGTAGGATCCAAATCCGTTGAAGTCAACAAATCACTCCCTTTCTTGCGATATATATCCAACGATCCGTTCAGACGGTAGCCCCACAAAGCAAAATCCAGACCTGCGTTCCATGTAGCCGTTTTCTCCCAACGCAACTGGTCATTAGGCGGTGTTTTCAAACTACCCACCAGATTACCGTTGTACTGATTGGTACCCAGACTGGCGGTAAGGTACGATGAAACAGAAGAGTCAATATTACCTGTCAGACCGAAACTAGCACGCACCTTCAGTACGTTCATCCACTCAATCCACTTCAAGAAGTCTTCGTTGTGCAGATTCCAGCTGGCTCCTACTGACCATAGGGGACGTCCACGGAATTTCGGATCAGTGCCGAAGAGATCGGTACGGTCTACGCGATACGAGCCGAACAGACTGTAACGGCTGTCGTACACATAATTCGCTGTAAAATAATACGAATAATACCGATGTAATACATCGCTGGTAGAGAATGTTTTCGGAGCACCCGACACACCATAGTTAGTACCTAGTACACCTGTATAAGGATTATTGATGAAACTCCAATCCGTCAGCAGGTTCTTGTTGGTCTGTGTCTGGTAATCATAGCCATACTTCAAATCCCCATCTGTCGTAGTATGCGTCTGCCGATATTCAAATCCAGCCAGTACATCTACGGCATGTGAACCAAAAGTACGGTTGTATTGCGTCTGTGCCCGGAAAGTATAAAACTGACTTGAAGTGTTATTCGTCTGTAACAAGTCACCATCTGGTATGGCATGGTTCAGATCAAGACGGGTTTCTTCTTTCATGCCCAAATGTGGGTCTGTCCAGTCGATGTTCGGATCAAACCAATCAAAGTCGGGGTCAACCACCCACTCTGTGATATACTGTGCCGTAGTGTAGAGGTTGTAAAGACTACGCATATAGTGCGACTCGTTGTTGTAACGAGTCTGTGTACGTGATGTAATGTCTTCATACTGAAACTGTGCCTGAGCCGTCCATCCTTTCACCGGCAAACGGAAGAGCGTCTTCACGTGTGTTCGTACATTGGTATAGCGATATTTACTGAAGTTATAATTCATTTCTTCTGCGTAGTTGTAAGTCGGGTCTTTCAGCTCGTATTCAGCGTTGTCGAAAGCCTTCTCACCTGGATAAACATCAGCTTCCATACGTCGCAAGGTGCCATCTTCATTGTACATGCTTTCATAAGCCATGAATGAGTTTATGTTGTCATAACTTCCCAAAGCGTGGTACTTCGAACGATTATTCAGAACGTTTACCCCAAATGACATATCCCACCATTTATTCACCTTCAAATCACCATTATAACTGAAAGAGAGGGAATTATCCTGCTCTTTTCTTGCACCTCGGTTATCGGCCATGTAATTAAAGGCAATGCTCGAACTGAGTGATTTGCTTTTGACACGAATACCCAGATTATACTGTTGGGTAATTTGAGTACGATCGTGCATATCACGCCATTCACTACGATAGTCGTTCTGACTCCAGCGGTCGAGAATAGCGTTCAAATCGGCATCACTCAACAGCCCCTGATAGTTCTGCAACAAAAGGCGCATCACGTGCGATTGAGTGAAGATGCGCCCATCTGCGGCTGCTTTAATTTCATCTTGAATAAGGTTAGGATCTTCTTGCAGCATGGCGTTGAAATTATACTTCTCCAGCTGAATAATATCAGCAGCCGAAGCCCAGTTATAGTTGCTGTAATCCTGCCGTTCACTCACCACAAGGTCAGCGTTGAAATCGATAGAAAGACGCTCTTCCTTAGCTCGCTTGGTTGATATGACAATAACCCCGTTAGATGCTCTCGCACCATAAATGGCGGCAGCCGATGCATCTTTCAGCACGGTGATATTTTCGATGTCATAAGGGTTCACACTATCGATACCACCTTCAATAGGCAATCCATCTACTACGACCAGCGGACTGGTACGAGCATTGAAAGTACCGACACCACGGATAGTAATGGCATTTTCACCAGTAGCATTAGGATTATTGCTCACTGTCACCATACCAGGGATTTTCCCTTCCAGGTTACTGGTAATGTCACCCGTATAACGTTTGTCCATATCCTTTGACGTGAGGTTCTGGAAAGAACCGGTAGCGTTTTCCCGCTTGATATTCTGGTAGCCTGTCACAATGACTTCATCCATCAGTGTGATATCAGGTTCCAATGTGAGACGTACGTATTTGGATTCCGGCAGCAAACGAACCTGAGTAGTCTTCATTCCGATGTAAGATACAATGAGCACAGGTTTCTTCCCTTTGACCAGAAGCGAGAAGTTGCCATCTATATCAGTGATAGTACCAAGCTCTGTGCCTTCAATACGTATGGAAGCACCGGGTAGCGGTTCCCCGTTTTCATCAAGGATGGTACCTACCACTGTCTTCTGTTCGATATCATGAACAGCCTGCCTTACCGGCTTATTATTCACACTTTGTGCATGGAGCATGAACGGCAATGCAGTGCTCGCCACCCCCAACAATATATAACCTCAAATCCGCAACTAAGCTCTTCAGCGTCCTTCTTGCGTCTAAACGTCCT
>ERZ791743.1251-NODE-1251-length-15951-cov-16.560267_pt1 | contig 15951 bp, 11 predicted proteins | sample MGYA00509952_ERZ791743 | MGnify/ENA primary metagenome ERZ791743 (study PRJEB30046, sample SAMN00792040) | human gut metagenome | study: EMG produced TPA metagenomics assembly of the A metagenome-wide association study of gut microbiota in type 2...
TGCTCAGGTACTTAAAAAAAATATTTTATAATAGTGTTGCGGAATTAAGGATATATAAAAAAATAAGTAATGCGCATATTCTTCCTTTTATTCAGCACAATCTTGTGTCTTTCCGGCTTACAGGCACAACAGAGCAGACTGCAACAGCAAATCCGCCAACTTATCGAAAGTAAAAAAGCACAGGTCGGAGTGGCTGTTATCATCAACGGACAGGATACTCTGACCGTAAACAACGATGTACAATACCCCATGATGAGTGTATTCAAACTGCATCAGGCATTGGCCGTAATCAACTATATTGAGAAGCAGGGGCTTTCGCTCGACACACCGGTCTATATCCGTAAAGAGCAATTGCACCCCAATACCTACAGTCCCTTGCGCGACAAGTATCCGCAAGGCAATATCAGCCTCCCAATCAGGGAACTGCTGACTTATACACTACAACTGAGTGACAACAATGCTTGTGATATTCTGTTCGAATATACAGGAGGAACTGAAGCAACCGACCGGTATATCCGTTCACTGGGGATTAATGACTTCCGGATTTGTGCAACCGAAGAGGATATGCACCGCGACTTGAACCTTTGTTACCAAAACTGGACTTCTCCTCTTGCTGCGGCTTGTCTGGCCAATAAGCTTATAGAATGCCAGCTTTTTACTTTAACCAATCAGGATTTCATCAAGGAGACCATGCTGACTTGCGAAACGGGGAAAGACCGTATTCCAAAGCCTTTTTCCGGTACATCGATACGTACAGGGCATAAAACAGGAACCGGAGACCGGAATGAAAAAGGAGAAATGATTGGATGCAACGATGTAGGATTCATATTGCTGCCTGATGGTACTTACTACACATTGGCCGTATTTGTCTGCAACTCTTCTGAAACAGACCAGACAAACGCACAAATTATTGCAGACATTTCGGAAACGGTATTCCGGTTCATCCAACCTTAAATCTGTATACACACTTTCTTCTGACAGGGAAATACTCCGTCCGACGTCGTCGGATATAAAAACGACACCGTCGTCTTTACGGCCGACTGCGCCGAATACACAGCCGACACCGCTGATTATTGTACACGACCTGTATCATATTCATTTTCCTATGGCAGGGAACAAGAACAGAACATTATACACAAAAAAAACTGCGCCACTCACGTGGCACAGCTTTCCTAACCTTAAATTTTTACTATGAAAAAAAATCTACATAGTCTTTTTATCAAATGCCTAATGATTTCTTCACTGCTTCTACTTTTTCTGTAGCATCAGCATCAGCTCCGGCATAGCATTTCGGGCACTGCATTTCACCCTTAATTTCCATATAGAACTTAATCTTCGGTTCTGTACCCGACGGACGTACAGAAACTTTTGTACCGTCTTCTGTAAAGAACTGAAGTACATTTGATGTTTCCGGCATCTGCAAGTCGGTTACATTGCCTTCTGCATCAGTAGCCTTCAATGACTTGTAGTCTTTTACCAAAACCACTTTCGAGCCACCCAATTCTTTCGGCGGACAAGCACGGAAGTTATCCATCATGGCCTTGATTTCGTCTGCACCGCTCTTACCAGGTTTTACTACATTGACAGTTACTTCTTTAGAGAATCCGTATTCTACATAGATTTCCATCAAGATATCATACAATGTCTTGCCCTGGTCTTTTGCCCATGCGCAGATTTCTGCCAGCAATGAACAAGCAGAAACAGCGTCTTTATCACGCACGAAGTCTTCTGCCAGGAAGCCATAACTTTCTTCACCACCACCGATGTACTGTTTTACACCTTCGTTCAGACGGATTTCGCGTGCAATCCATTTGAAACCTGTGTAGCAGTCCATCATTTCAATATTATTCTTGTCGGCTACTGCCTTGATCAATTCTGTAGTTACAATGGTCTTCACAACAAATTCGTTGCCTTTCATCTTACCCATTGCAATGCGGTTCTTGATAATGTAATACAAGAAAATCAAGCAAGTCTGGTTACCGTTTACCAATACCCATTCTCCCTTGCTGTCCTTGCAAGCCATACCTACACGGTCTGCATCCGGGTCTGAAGCCATTACGATATCTGCATCCAGCTTTTTAGCCAGGTCGATAGCCATTGACAACGCTTCTGCATTTTCCGGGTTCGGAGAAACTACTGTCGGGAAATCGCCGCTCTTCACCATCTGTTCGGGTACGCAGTGCACATTTTCGAATCCCCACAATTTCAATGACTGCGGAATCAGCATCATACCTGTACCGTGGATCGGAGTGTACACAATCTTCAGATCTTTCTGGCGTTTGATTACTTCCGGATCGATAGAGATAGTATGTACCTGACGCAAGTATTCGTCATCAATTTCCTTACCGATTACCTGAATCAGTTCCTTGTTTCCTTCAAACTTAATTTCAGAAGCCGAAGAAATCTTGTTTACTTCTTCGATGATACCTTTATCGTGTGGAGCCAATACCTGTGCACCATCGTCCCAGTATGCTTTGTATCCGTTGTATTCTTTCGGGTTGTGAGAAGCAGTCAGGATAATACCGCTCTGGCATCCCAGGTGACGGATAGCGAACGACATTTCCGGAGTAGGACGCATATCTTCGAACAAATATACTTTAATACCATTGGCAGAGAAGATATTTGCAGAGATTTCGGCAAACAGACGGCTGTTGTTACGGCAGTCGTGACCTACTACTACAGAAATATCTTTCTTTCCTTCAAAACATTTGTTCAGATAGTTAGACAAGCCCTGAGTGGCAGCACCTACAGTATAGATGTTCATACGGTTTGAACCTACACCCATGATACCACGCAAACCACCAGTACCAAATTCCAAATCTTTATAAAAAGCTTCAATCAAATCTGTTTTGTCCGGATTTTCCAGCATGCGCTTTACCTCAGCCTGTGTTTCGGCATCGTAAGCAGGTGTCAGCCATTTCTGTGCTTTTTCCGCACACTGTTTAATCAATTCTTCATTTTCCATGATTTTATGTTTTAAGTTAATATGTATTCATTTTTTATAGCTGAACAAAAATAAAAGATTCGTTTTACATATCCTAATTATTTGATACAAGAATTCAAGAGTTTTTTCCAAAATCTTTTTGGGTGTACTTCAAGTTCAAATCTTTATTTCAGTTTCTTCAAAGACTACAATTGTTTATATGCATTAATTTGTATAAATTGACAAAATTACCCATCTTTGTAAAAATAAGAAAAAAACAAGCTCATGACACAGCCTACATTATATATACTCGACGATCATCCGGTAGTAGCCGAAGGACTGGCACAGTTGCTTGCAACAGAAAAGAAATATTGCATCACCACCGGGCATCATTATTCGGAGCTTTACCAATACATTACTCACACCATCCCCGATCTTCTGATTCTGGACTATGAGCTCCACGACAAGACAGCGTTGGATGTATTGGCCTACCTCAGAAAAAAAGAGATACACATTCCGGTCATTGTATATACCATGCATACGGAGTTTTGGATTATCAAGCTTCTTATAAAAGGAGAAGTATCGGGTATCGTCATCAAAAGCGACAAGACGGAGGAAATGAGCAAAGCAGTCTCCTCGATACTGGAGGAGCAAAAGAAGTTCTATTCGTCTTCTGCCCTCAATGTGGTACTTTCCATTTTAGGAGACCATTCTGCGGCCGACTCGGTCAGCTATACCCCCAGCCCGCGTGAAAACGAAATCATCAACATGCTCTCTCGCGGACTGACTTCCGATGAAATTGCACAGGAATTGAATTTGAGTAAAAACACCATCGACACGATGCGTAAAAACATATTATTGAAAAGCGGAGCCATCAATGTTTCCCATCTCATGCGAATGGCTTTTATTAAAGGATGGATTACAGTATGAAAAACATTTTATTACTGATCCTGCTTTTTTGCACAGGTATCACACAGGCAACTTCACAAGACTTTATCAAACAAATTGAGGCTTTCGACGAAGAGGGAGCTTACGACAAAGTAGACTCGGTTTATTCTCTTGCTATCCAACAAGATGACTGGTCGCATCCGTCGTTGCAGAGCCTTGAGCTGAAGCTCACTTACGTTATTTGTCTGAACGGCCAAGGAAAATCCGAGCAGTCTTACCCCATCACAGTACAAGCCAGTAAAGAACTGCAACAGCTGAAAGACCAGACCACCAATCGTGAGGAGCTTAAAAAAATAAAGAAGCTGGAGTGTAAAATCACTTACGAAATGGCTTACGGATTATGGCAGGGAAATAACAATCAAGAAGCCGTAGAAATAGTAAAAAAGGCCATCGAACAGGCTTCTATCCTCAACATGTCTGATATACTTTCGGAAGCCTACAATCTGGAAGGAGCCATCTACCGGCGTTTATTCATGCTCGACAAGGCCATCAATTCCTATCAGCAATCTCTTAAAATAGCCGAAATCAGAAAAGATTACCGGTTGGCTTCTATCATCATCTCCAATATTTCCATTCTGTACAACGAGATAGAGGAAACCGAAAAAGCAGTGCAGATTTCACGTAAACAATTTGATTACCCCGTTTTAGACCGCCTTTCCATGGAATCGCGTATCAACCGGATTGTCTTGCTTTGCAATCACGGCATTCTGCTTACCAATGCTCATCATCTGGAAAATGCACGTGATACCTTCTTGCTGGCAGAACAAAGCATCAACGAACAGACTCCGGGGGGATTGAAATTTTATCTCTATACGCAATGCGGACGTATATTCCGTGATTTGGGATCGCCGAAAGAAGGGCTGCAATATTATCGGAAAGCATTATCCTATCGGGAACAGTCAAGAAATCCTCATTATCAAGCCAACTTCAATTATCTGTACGGCTATGCGCTTCTGCACGACAGCAACTCACCGGAACAAGCTTATACCTACACCACCGAAGCAATCAATTTCTACCGGCAGAATGATTCACTTAACATCATGTTGCCCAAATCGTTGCTACTGCTATCCGAAATAGAGGCCAAGAAAAACAATCCGCTCTTGTCGGCCCAACTTGCACACGAAGCTTATGAAAAAGAACTGGACTTGCAGAAAGGGAAATATCACAAACGTCTGGCAAGTTTCGAAGCGGAACTGAAAATGCAGGAGAAAGACCTGGAAATAAGTCAGCTGAATGAAAAGAGAGCCATCGAAAAGGCTACTTATCAGGCCCGTATTTATACCATTATCATTATTCTGGCTATTTTCATACTGATGTCTGCCCTCCTGATTATTCATATGCGCAAGCGCAGAATTGCCTTCCGCCTGAAGCAAACGGAACTCGAATTCAAAATAAGGGAGAAGGAGAGTCAAAGCCGACTTTTGGCCAGTGAAATGAGTAAAAAAATGACAGAACAATACCTCAAGGGATTGGAAGACAGCAACAACCGTATATCCAAGGAGTTGCACGACGGAATCTGCAATGAACTTCTTTCTATTCACATGCAGATAAACCAATCCGAACAGAAGCAACTGTCAGAGCAGCTTACTCAAATACGCGAAAATGTACGTAACCTTTCCCATCAGTTGTCTACACCTCAATTTGAGCACATCAGCTTGTACGATATGCTTTTGCTATATACCGAGAAACTGAATTTATTGGGAAGTCCTCAAATAAGTTCCTATATTTCACCGGAAGTAAAGAGTGTCATTCTTCTTCCCGAAAAGATTCTGGAAGTATACCGCATCATACAGGAAGCTGTTTCCAATACCATCAAGCATGCACATGCACAACACATGTATCTTACCACCAGCCGGCAAGACGGACAAATTGAAATTATTTTCGAAGACGATGGAATAGGCTTTAACGTCACTCAGGTAGAGGAAAATGAACTGGAATCCGGATTAGGACTCCGAAGCATAAAAGAGCGTATCCACCAGCTTCAAGGTACTTTCCAAATAGAATCCCAACCCGGAAAAGGAACGATATTGCATATACAGTTCCCGGTGTAAAACAACGGAAAATATATATAATATGGACTGTAAATATATTACAGCCCCAAAGATTCTTTAATTATAAAATCCTACTCGATTATTGTCAGTTCAGTGGTCGAGTAGGATTTTACAGTTCCTCTCTGCTTTCAATACTTTCAACACAATGAAAGTCGATTATCCTATTTTACCTCTATTGTTAAAATTTTGCTTATTACTTTCCCTATATAAATAATGTATAGATAAGTACGCTTCTATCATTGCTGTAAATCTTGATTAATTTTAGCTTCAAACAAATAATAAAGTTACGTTCCCGACACAATAAAACAGGAATGAAAAATCCATACATACAAGCCAAACAAAATAAAAACGGCAATAAGCATTGTTATCGAAACAACAAGTAAGAAGTAAGTTGTAACACAGAAAAATAAAGAAATAGAATCTTACACAAGAAAGTAATATTAAAGACTTCCCTCTTCACACAAGGTTTTCAAAATAACAAAACAACCTTGTTTCCGAAATGTGCATGTATGTTTTTTTGCTTACTTCGCTTCATAATAATATTAAATTTTATACAAAGGAACATAAGAATCTTTATTTTATGTTTTTTGCGAATACAATTTTTAAAATAATTTTAAAAAGAAAAGCTATGAAGAAAATTTTGTTGCTCATTGTTTTGGGAATTATTGCATCGTATACGTACGCACAAAATGCAGAAGAAGGAAAGGAAAAAGTGTATATTGACTACTTCACTCATTCCAGCAATATCTCAAAAACAATGGCAGAAGCTTTACGCAGCAAAGTGATTGAAGGTATTCATGAGATGAAACGTATTATTCTGATTGACGTAGATTCTGATGAAGCATTGAAGAAAGAAGCATTACGCAGACAGCAGGAATCTGCTATGGGAGATGTGACTGCAAGAAGTGAAGAAATGACGACCTTGGGAGCCAAATATTTAATTCAAGGTCAGATTGCATCCATGACAGCTACACAGAAAAAAGACAGTGATGGTAAAATCTATTACAAAGGAAGTGTTTCTTACACATTGAAAGTTGTTGATCCATCAAACGGTACATTGAAAGGAACCAAAACATTTACTCATGAAGGACTGACCGGAGGAACTGGAGATACAAAAGAAAAAGCTATTCTTGAAACATTAGATTATGTTAAGTATAGCATGGAAGACCTTGTAGATGAATACTTCAAACTAAAAGGTACAATTGTACAGATAGAAGAAGTGAAAAAGGGTAAAGCTAAAACTGTATATATTGATTTAGGAACACTAAAAGGGGTTATAAAAGGACAAAGATTTGTCGTTTACGAAGAAATGGACATTGCAGGAGAAGTTTCTCAAGTAGAAGTTGGTCAATTAAATGTAAAAGAAATATTGAGCCCCAACCGTTCATTATGTAAAGTAACCAAAGGAGGAGACAAGATTTTTGAAGACGGTCAAAAAGGAACAAAACTGATTGTTGTTTCCAGAGCAAAAGGACTTCTGGAGTTCTAATCTACTTTCAGTCATATTATAAAAAGCAATCGATTCATAATGAAATACTTGGTCTTTTTTTGCATGCTACTGTTCGGCATGTTCAGTTTATCCGCACAGGAGATATATTCCAATGACGTTTCTTGTATCAACAACGATGGAAACGTTGCAAAAATAAATGCTTCGGGGCTGGCGGAAAAGAAAAAAGAGGTATACGACAATGCCTTAAAGTCGATATTCAACGCCTTGTTTATAAATGGGGTAGACGGGATAAACAATGGGAAACCTTTTCTGGAAAAAGAAAATTCGTATTATGTAAACCAGTTCTTTAAATCCCGCTACCAACTTTTTGTCAAAAATTACTCCGAAGCAAGCAAACCGGAAAAGACCTCTTCCGGCCTGTATAAGGGAAGAGTAGTTGCCGAAGTGCTTATTGATGCACTTATTAAAGATATGGTTCGCAATAAAGTAATGGAAAAGCCATTGGAAAACAGAACGATGGCAGAAACACAGGAAGAAATTCCTTTGCCCACCATTATGGTAGTTCCTTATAAGCGGAATACCAATATGTCATACGCTACCATATTAAGCACTGATTTTGATTTACGTATGGCTGTCAGTGCAGTAGACAATGGATTCAAACAGTTGCATGTGAATACAATCAGCGTAGAAACCCGAGCTGATATGGCACAACGGTCTTTAGACTGGGAAGCAAACAATGCCGATTCGAACGACCGCCAGCTATTGAGCAATTCAGGAGCAGATGTATACGTCATTGTAGACATAAAGAAAGATATTTCATCTTTGGGCAGTAGAGTTTCACTGATCATGTCGGCAAGGGAAACTTCTACAGGACGTACATTGGCTTCTCGTTCCGGATGGACCAACCGCTTCAAGACAACAGAACTTGACCGCTTGTGTGCCTATGCTACCCAAGATGTACTGGCAGGATTCTTGCAAGACATCTCCGTAGAGTTTGCCAAAAAACTGACTAAGGGTAATACAATTGCATTACGCGTCGGTTTATCAGGAACATCTATCAATACGTTGAATGATCGTGTAGGAGATAGCAACGTAAGTATCGCTTCGCTGATCCGTAATTGGGTACGCAAGAATTCACAAGGCGGACGTTATCATATCCAAGGTTCTGTAGCAGAAAGCCTGATTTTCGATACAATACAGATTCCTACACGCGATGCAGACGGACTCTTGTTGGATGCCTCTACATATGCAGACAATTTGGCCTTTTTCCTGGAAGAACAGGGCATTTCTTGTGAAATTCGAATTGACGGTAATACGATTTACGTTACAATCGATTAAAATTTAATATATGAAACTAAAATATTTACTGCATGTTTTTGGATTTATCGGCCTGCTTGCTCATGCACAGAATATCCCTTCTTGGGTAAAACAACATCCTGTCAATGAGTTCGGTTATGCAGGAGTTGGTATGGCCAAAACTACAGAAAAAGGTTATATCAACAAGGCAAAGGAAAGAGCTTTAGCCGATTTGGCATCTGAAATAAACATACAGATTTCTTCTACATCGTTATTAAACACAATTGAAGATAACGGTACGATAAAGGAGCTTTATGCGGAAACTATACGTTCTGCTGTTCAAGCTAATATCGAGAAGTATCGTATGGTAGACTCTTGGCAAAACGACAATGAATATTGGGTTTATTACGAATTAAACCGCTTTGATTATGAAGAATACATGGAAGCTCGACGTCAAAAAGCAATTAAAGATGGATTTGATTTTTGGTATCGTGGAAATTCCATGATTGAACAGGGAGATATCATGTCGGGTATTGATTTATTAATCAAAGCCTGGGAAGTTATTCAGCCCGTTATCCATATGGAACTTGGATGTTCGTATAGTGGAAACACAATCAACTTGGGAACAGAAGTGTATGCTTCTTTAATCGGTGCTTTCAATGGGGTTACTTTATCTGTTTCTCCGGCTACCATTAACGGAAAAGCATTTCAGGGAACAGAAAACCCCATTGAGATTCGTGTATTACGCAATAACAGACCTTTAAAAAACATTGCACTTCAGGCAAAATTCTTGTCAGGCGAAGGTGATGTTTCTTCACCTGCACCAACAGATGAATATGGAACTTCCAAGTTCTATATCAGAAACATTACATCAAAGCAGGCACAACAGGAAGTACGTGTATCATTGGCAATGGATGCATTTAAGATACTGACTCAAGGCAAATATTCTGTCTTATTCAAAAAGGCTTTGGCAATGATGCCAGAGGCAACTTTGACTGTCAATCTCGAACAAAAAAGACTGACTGCATACATTCAGACCCGTAATGATGAATTACGTAGCCTGGCTACAAGCGTTAAAAGCATGCTGACTAATAACTATTTTGATATAGTCGAAACACCGGGACAGGCGGATGCAATAGTAACACTGGAGAATAATCTGAAAAAAGGAGCTTTGATTCCTGGAGAATTGTACAATATGGTGGAATATTTCTCTACCCTGTCTGTCAGCATATTGGATAACCGTACCAATGCTACTCTGCTGAATTATTCGTTGAATGATGTGCGGACATTGGTTCCCGAAAACAAATCACTGGCACAAGCAAAAGCAATGGTTACCCGTGAACTTTTAAAACAGCTGAAAAAAGGACTTCCAGTTCAGCTGAAATCATTGAAGATAGATACAAGTGGAGAAATACCTGTGAGAGATTATCGCCCGGAAAATCCAAAACCTCAACCATCTTCACCGATTATCAGTGTAGAGGTTCCGGAAGTGTCTCCACTCCCCTCTCAACCGAGCACACCTCCTGTACAAGAGAACAATCCCCCTAAGGTTGATACAACACCTAAGAATCCGGAAGCAACCCGATGGGAATGGTTTGATGGGGTTTTCGTTGAATTTTCACACCTTTCTGTCATGGGCAATAAATCGAGGGTACATTGTAAAATCATCAATGTAAATAATGATGATGTATCAATCCGTCTATTTGCTTTAAATCAGTGCGTTGTAAATGAAAACGGCGAACAGGTCAAAATAGAACGAATTAAGTTAGGCTCTGACACAAGTACTTATTCGGTGAAAGCATTGATTGTGCCGAACATTCCAACTGAATTAATGATAGAAGTCCCCAAATTGACAAAGGTTGCTCTGCTGGAATTGAAAGCAGCATCGGGGGAAAATATAAAAATAAGGAATCTCAAATAATTAAATTAATAATATGATTATGAAAAAGATTAGTATGATAGCAATGGCTGCTCTAGGAGTAGCATGCTTAACAGGATGTGGCAGTACTCAAGCTGTAACTCAAACTCCGCAAGATGTTGAAGTAATTGTTCCATGCTCTGGACCGGAATTTATGACAAACAATGAGTATTTCAGAGCCAGCGCAATGGGACTTTCTACCGATATGAATATTGCCAAGAAAAAAGCAATGACAGAAGCACGTACCGGTTTGGCAGAAGCCATCAACATCAAAGTGCAGGCAGTAACCGATAATTATTCTTCTTCTTACCAGCAAGGAGAAAATGAAGAAGCCAAGAGTCGTTATCAGTCATTGGCACGTCAGGTTGTCAGCCAGGAATTATCAGGTGTTCGCGTTATTTGCGAAAAAACAATGAAGACACCGGAAGGTAAATATAAAGTTTACGTAGCTGTAGAATTAGCTGGAAATGAAATCATGGAGGCTATGGCAAACAGAATTAAAAGTGATGACAAATTGAAAATCGACTTCGAATATGAGAAATTCAAGAAAGTATTCGAAGAAGAAATGAGTAAATTGCAGTAATTAAAATGTTTTATAAATAGGTTGACAGCCATTATTATGGGCTGTCAACCTATCTGTTTTTTATAGAATTTATGCGTTTGAAGTTCTTTTTCTTTCTTTGGTGTATATTTTCTCTTTCTTCTGAAGTATACTTATTTTCCCAAAATATACAGGCAAATTGGATAACCGGACAACGTGATTCATTACCTGCATGGGTGTATACTGTACAAGGAGAAGGAATGGTAATTTCCTCTTCAGACCCCTGCATGACATTGGAAGACGGACGCAAACAGGCCGTCCGACGCGCTTTATGGCTGTTTACTCTTCAGAACCAAGTGAATGTTCAGATGCTTTCAGATGTCTTTTCAAGCACAGAGTCATCTTCCAACAATGTGGAAAGACATTCCAACAAAATATTATCTTTGATTATGATGGACCACAAAGTTGAAACCTATTCTTACGAAATTCTAAATGAGTATCAGACTTTGTTTGGCGAGGTTTTAATTCAAGTAAAATTTTATACCACAGATAAAGATAATCAAGCTGCAAATAATTCTGAAATTACATCATTTTCATCTCAAAGTGAATGGATGGTTCTTTATACCGATGATAAATACGCAAAGAAAGATTATAAAATAAAAATACAAATGAACTCCAATGAAGAGTTGTCAGACGGTTTTGAATTGAAAGGAAATCTGGATTATCCTGTTATCAGCTCTTCATTCGACGGACAGCGTATAATTACTCCGCAAAAAGGATGCTGGTATAAAGATTCATCAGCCGATGATTGTTCTGCAAAACCGAGGAATAACCTGATACATGCTTTCTGGCCTGCCTATGTGGTCGGATTAGCCGATCAGCTGTTCTCCTATTCCTTTTTAAAGTCAAATATCAGTTCTGTACTGGATAATTATCAGAGCAATACGATGTACGACCTGTCGCGGGAAAAAGCTAAGGGAGTGGTCAGAATTATTCCGCAGATACTAGGAGTAAACCAAAATAAACTGATTGTAGATTGGAAGGTTTCTTCACTGACAAGCAGTAATGACAAGTAAAATTATAGGGATTTATTATGAGAAAAAAAACATTATTCCTTTGTGGAATCTGTTTCTTGTTTCCACAAATGCTTTGTGCTCAAAGCATTGAAGCAGAGATGAAAGAATTTGAAGAGTTCGTCAAACAGCAGCAAAAAGAATTTTCTGATTTTGTGAGCGAACAGAACCGAGAATTTATTCAATTTTTGAAAGAAAACTGGAAATCCTACAACAGCGAACAGACAGAAAGCAGACCCAAACGTCCGGAACCAGTCCGCCCTGTTGTAATCAATAAGCCCAACCCTTCCGTAAAGCCTGTACATATCCCAATAGATACTATTCAGAAAATTCCTATTGTCACCCCAAAGCCTAAACCTATTGATATCCCGGAAGAGAATAAGCCTGTCAAAGAGAAAGATCCGCTACCGGATTTGACAGAAAAAGAAGCCCTGTCCTTCAATTTCTATGGCATTCCCTGCAAAATTGGAGTATCAATGAAAAACTGTATACATCTAAAAGGAATTACAGAGCGAGAAATCGCTGATGGATGGGAAGTGTTAAGTAAAAAAGACTACCGTACTTTAGTGAATACCTGTCTGCATATAAAAGACAATTATTCTTTGAATGACTATGCTTATTTGATGTTGACCCAAACTGTAGCTACCAAACTCTTGCCTTCTGCAGACAACAACAGTATTACTTTGTTACAGGCATTCATCTTATGCCAGTCGGGATACAAAGTAAAGATGGCCAGAATCGGAAAGGAATTAGGATTATTGTATGCTTCAACCGATTTGATTTATGCTACAACATATTTGACTATTGATGGAGAAAAGTATTATAAATGGGGGAAAAAGGTAGAAAATGGAACTCCTATTTATACCTACGGTAAAAATTTTGCAGAATCTCAGTACATGGTATCCATGGGATTTTTAAAAAGGCCCGACTTCAATGGAAAGATTAAAGCAAAGACTTTACAGGCAAAAAAATACCCAAATATGAAGGTGATTTCACAGGTAAATGAAGACCTGATCAGTTTCTATCGGAATTATCCGCAATGCGATTTTTCAGTTTATGTAAATGCACCGGTAAGCGAAACAGTAGAACAAAGTGCCGTTTCGAACTTGAAAGAATTAATCAAAGGAAAATCTCAGGTAGAAGCGGCCAATATGCTAATCAACTTCGTACAGACCGCATTCGAATACAAGACAGATCATGAGCAGTTTGGATATGAAAAGCCATTCTTTGTTGACGAATTGTTCTACTATCCTTATTGTGATTGCGAAGACCGTTCTGTACTATATTCTTATCTGGTACGCACCCTGCTCAATCTGGATGTAGTATTATTGGATTATCCTAATCATATTGCTACAGCTGTCTGCTTCGACGAACCGGTAGAGGGCGATTATATAATGCTGAATAAGAAAAAATATCTGATTTGCGACCCAACCTATATTGGTGCTCCTATCGGTTTGGCCATGCCGCAATTCAAAACAGTTGCAGCAAAGATTTTGATGAACTGATCTTATTCAGCTACCAAGAGTCTTGCTGAATAGAATAACAATAACTTCTCATATTATTCCAATTATCCGCCGAATCGATGGTTTCACGGATTTGGAATAATATGGAAAAGTAATTTTGAACCGTCCCCTATGAAAATAAAATAGAGATAAATACAAAAAAAATAAAATTTCACATCCCTATTTATTTTTACTCCAACTGATAGAATTATATTTTAATCATTTAAGAAACTGGTATCATAAAATATTTTATCATGTCAAGACTATTTTATTCTATAACAAAAATTGTTATAATTTTCTCATTATTGGTATTAGAATCATGCATAAGCTGTCATAAAGAAACGGAAAGGGATGAAATCCAATACGATCTTTATGAAGTAAAAATCAAATCCAGCCTGAATGTCAGAGCAACACCAGACCCGAATGCTCCCAAATTAGGAGCACTTTATAATAATGAAAAAGTAAATGTCGTAAATATAAATGACGGTTGGGCAAAAATAAAATACGGAAGCCAATATGCATATGTATCTTCAAAATATCTTACTCTCGTCAACAAGGGAAATAAGGCTAACAGCCACAGCAATGACATAACAGCAGAAAAAGGAGCTACATCAGGCGAACTAAATTCACAGAATAAATTTGAGTCCGATTCTATCGGCAGTAAGAAAATGGCATTAATATTTGATAATGCCAATGTGTTGTCGCCGGAAGATTATACGATGATTAATCAGGCATACGGAAATATTAATGCCTTTTTAATTCTTTGGACTGTAGAGTCGATTGATAAAGGAGATATTTTAGATTACAATAACCAAATAGTAGCAAAATTAGAAGAAGAGCCTTATAAAAAATATATAAATACCAATAAGCCTTCGGGCATAGAGGATGAGGATATTTATTGGGTAACTTTTATTAAAGACCTTGGTCTTATGCAAGTTGAAAATGAATCTGGAGTTATGAATCTGATAAATATCTCCATGCCCGACAAATATTTGCATATGCAGTTAAAAGCCAAACAAAATGGCTTACAAGCCGGTTTGATGGATCTGTCATCATTAATAAAAGACGCAACTGTAAAATATAAGGATAATAACTGGTTCGTAAGAATTTTTATCAATAGTTCCTCCTTAGGTGAAATGATTACAGAATCATTGTTCAAAGAGCAAATATTACCATCAGATGGATTCTTTTATAAATACATTTTCTCATGGCTAACTAAAATACCATGCGACTTCCTTAATTTTCTCATAGCTGGGATGGGCTCCTTAAGCTATGCCATGATTTTTTTATGTTTGCTATATACTATAGCAACAATAGTAAAAACAAATGTGTTAGGTGGAGGATACAAGCAGGGAGAAACCAGAAAACTTACATATCTATTACTCATAATACTCTTTTCATTATTCTTATTTGCATGTCTGGTTATATTAATATTCTATACCATGTGCAATATGACTGATATAACAGCAATGCAAATGTATGGATGGAACAATGAAATGATAACAACTGTAACCGAGCATAACCTGAACCATCACATACCAAGATCGTGGTGGCTCTCTCTTTTATTCTTCATCAGTATGTTTATATATAAGTTACCAAATGCATGGATTTCAGTCGCTTCTATATTACCATCTAAAAAACAACAGGCACTTGCCCAAAACAATCCCTCTCATTTTGAAGATCATCAAAATCTTACATCAAGTGAGAGTCCATATTCCGATTTATTTGGAGACAAAGCAGGTGAAGCCACAGGCAGTTCAATTTTTATAATTATTGTACTGACACTACTGTTGAATGGTACCTCTATGATGTATGCAACCGTATTCACATGTTCACTGATGATTGGTAAAATATACGGTGCGATAAAATTGTATTTAAAATGGAAATCCTATGGTTATTTTAACTGATAATCAAGATAAAGTTTTTCCGTTCCAGACAGGAGTATTCATGAATGACACTAACTGATTTTTATAAATACCGGGGCTTTCTTTTGAAACAGCTCCGGTATTTATCATATTTCGGTTATCCAACTCATTGCCAATCCCGAAACACAGAAAGTTTTTCATTATTAACAATCAGTAAAGCCCGATCAAGCAACACAATATGTACTCCCCCACGCTTTACTACAATATCATAGTTTGGAAAAACATCTTCCGGCACCACTTTCTTCAAGATGCTGCGAATACGGGAACAAATTTCATGGGGGACATTAGAGCCTTTGGAGGATAACCTTTCTAATGTTTTATTTA
>ERZ791743.1257-NODE-1257-length-15896-cov-2.188435_pt1 | contig 15896 bp, 19 predicted proteins | sample MGYA00509952_ERZ791743 | MGnify/ENA primary metagenome ERZ791743 (study PRJEB30046, sample SAMN00792040) | human gut metagenome | study: EMG produced TPA metagenomics assembly of the A metagenome-wide association study of gut microbiota in type 2...
GGCGGCAGCACGAAGTCCTCGCAGCTGGATGCAATGGGGAACGCCACGAAAGAAACTGTAAGCTCTACCGCCGGAAAAGCCAGAGCCAGGGCAGCAGAGGCAGCCACACCGAAGGGAGCGCAGTAATGACGAAAGTAATCGAACAAAAAGATGGAGATACGATTGAATTTATCATTGACGGTCACGCTGACAAGATAAACCCGGATGAGGGGAATATCCTGTGTGCAGCCGTCTCAATGCTGGGGCAGACGCTCATGGAATGCTTATGGAAAATAAAAGCAGATGCCAGAATGGAAAGCCACGCTGGATACATCCGGATTCTGTGCCGAATGGAAGAAAATGAGGTGGAAATCAAGCATCTGTTTGACTTCACAAAAACCGGATTTTTGCTTTTAAAATCAAGGTATCCGGAGCAATTTGACCTGGTGGGAGAATTTTGAAAAATAATATGCCAAAATACAATCATAGACACGCCGGAGAGACGGCAGGAGGCAGCTGGAGAGACAGACGGACACGCCGGAAAGACGGCAGAGGACAAGCTGGAAAGACAGCCGACACGCCGGAGAGACGGCAGATAGGCACGCCGGAAAGACGGCAGAAAGGAAAGAAAGATGATTAGATTGAACCTCAGAATGTTCGAAGGTGGAGAAGGAGGCGCAGCGGGAGCGACTACAGGAGCCGCACCGGCAGAAAATGGAACGCAGCCGGCAGGAGCAGTCGGAACACCGGAAGAAGGTAAAAAGCCAGCCGAAACCGTAGAGGAGACCCCGGAGGAACGCGCCAAGTCCTATAACGACCTGATTAAAGGCAAATTCCGCGACATGTACGATGCAGACGTGCAGAAGGTAATCAAGAGCCGTGTGGGCGATATGAAGCAGCTGCAGAAGCAGATGCAGGAACAGTCGGACATCATCGGATTGATGGCAAAGAAGTACGGTCTTGCATCTGACAATATGTCGGATATTCGCACAGCACTGGAAAATGACGACATGTTTTGGGAAGAGGCAGCAACCGACCAGGGCATGACGGTAGACAGCTACAAGAAGATGATGAAGCTGGAAGCAGAAAATGAATCTTTCCGGAAAGCCAAGGAGGAGGCAGAGCGTAAGAACCAGCGGGATGCGGTATTCCAGAAATGGGATCGGGAAGCGGAAGAACTGAAACGGTTCTATCCGCAGTTTGACCTGCAGACCGAAATCCAGGATCAGAGATTCCTTGACCTGATGGGCGCGGGAATTGATATGCGTACGATCTATGAGACTCTTCATCATGATGAAATCATTCCGGCACTGATGCAGCAGACAGCCAAGGCAACCGCCAGACAGCAGGCGGCAGCTGTGCAGAGCGGCCAGATGAGACCGGCGGAGAATGGTATGTCAAGCCATCCGGCAGCGCAGATCGTGAAAGATCCGGCAAAGATGACCAAGGAAGAGCGCCAGGAATACGCCAGAAGAGCAGCAAGAGGGGAGATCATTACATTCAGAGAGTAGGAGGATGGAATGATTTACTTAGATTTAAGATTATTTGATGATGTAACAAACACCACTGGTTCGACCGGTACAGGAAACGAACTCAGTCATGAGATGAAGACGTACTATGACAAGACCTTGATTGACATTGCGGGTCCGCGTCTGGTACACGATCAGTTCGGCCAGAAACGACCGATCCCGAAAAACGGCGGTAAAACAATCGAGTTTAGAAAGTACACCCCGCTCAGCAAGGCATTAACTCCGCTGACTGAGGGCGTAACCCCGGAAGGCAACAAACTGGATGTCAGCATCGTGACGGCGACCGTCAAGCAGTACGGTGACTATATCAGATTGTCTGATATGCTGCTTATGACAGCGATCGACAACAACCTGGTGGAAGCCATGAAGCTCTTAGGCAATCAGGCAGGTGCAACGCTGGATACTGTCACTAGAGAAGTCCTTAATGGCGGAACGAATGTACAGTATGCAGAGGGACAGACTGCATCAAGAGCCACTTTGACCCAGGACATGAAATTGACCGTCAAAGCGGTTAAGATGGCAGTCAGAGCACTGAAAAAACAGAATGCTCAGAAGATTGACGGCTGGTATGTGGGAATCATCCATCCGGATATCGCCTATGACCTCACGGAGGATGAGGAATGGAAAGACTGGCATCGATACACCAAGCCGGAAAACGCTTACCAGAATGAGATCGGAGAGATTGGCGGAGTCCGTTTTGTGGAATCTACCGAAGCAAAGATCTTTGCAAAGGCAGGAGCTGCGGGAACAGGAAGCGATAAGATCGACGTATACTCAACGCTGATCCTCGGTGCAAACGCATATGGAATCACGGATGTTGAGGGCGGCGGTCTTGAAACGATCGTAAAACAGCTTGGTTCCGGCGGTACAGCCGATCCGCTGAACCAGAGAGCAACCGCCGGATGGAAAGCCACCAAGACGGCAGAACGTCTGGTAGAACAGTACATGGTGCGTATTGAGACGGGAAGCACATTCTCAGAAGGAAAGGGGAACTAAATGGCAGCGAAGAAAACGGAAGAAATGACCAAAGAGGTAAGAAATGAGGAGACAACCGAAGAGGTAAAAGCCGAAGCAAAACCGGAGGAGAAGCCGGATGATTGGGTAAATGTCTACCTGATGAGAGATTCTGACAAGTACAAGGGCGATGTCTTTGTGCAGGTGAATGGAGTGGGCTATATCATCCAGCGCGGAAAGAACGTAAAAGTTCCAAAAGCGGTTGCGGAGGTGCTGCAGAACTCCCAGGAACAGGACTCCAGAACAGCGGAGCTCATCGACCAGGAAACGGAAAAATTCGAAAATGGTTTGAAGATGCTGATCTAAACCGGACGGGATGCGCGCGCAAACACGCATCCTGTTTTGAAAAAGGAGGAAGAGATGATAACGATTGAGAATAGACAGATGTTGATTCCACGCGGAGAAGAGATAATCGGAACCAGCGCGGACAACCTGTGTGACACCAGAACATTCTCACTCCCGCGCATATCTGCCACCCTTTTAGATTTGTCCGCTCTGAAATTCTTCCTCGATTTGGAATACGCCGACGGAACCAAGGACACGGATTCTTTGCAAGCAACATATGAGGAAGATCGCATTCTGCTCCTGTGGCAGATTCAGAATACACAGCTGCGCGTTCCTGGCGCGGTCTTTATCGCGCTCCGCGGATATGATGATACCGGGACGATGCGATACACATCATATAAGACACCGGTATACGTAGAGGATGCAATCAACACCCCGGAAGGAAAACCGGGCTTGAGTGAGTTTGAACGCCTGGAAAAGGAACTGAATGCAGGTCTTGAGAAGGCTGACACCGCCACGAAAAAAGCAGATACGGCGGCAGGACTGGCGAACTCAGCAGCAACCAGAGCGACAACGGCAGCAGAAGAAACGGAAAAACTGCGTGAGAACATTGCGGGAAAACTAGACCGTGGAGAATTAAAAGGAGATAAGGGAGATAAAGGCGAAAAAGGAGATACTGGTCTGCAGGGACCGCAAGGACCTCAGGGAATCCAAGGAGTGAAGGGGGAGAGCGGTGTCATGGTTCCGGCATCGGGGATGTTTTCGCTCTATCTGGACCCGGAAACAGGAAATCTCTATGCAGATTATCCGGATGGAGAGAAGCCGCCAGCATTCCATTATGATTCGGAAACAGGGAATCTCTATTATCTTACAGGGGAGGACGTGAAAAACGATGGCTAGGATTTTAATTGGAAATATCAAAGGACCACAGGGACCACAGGGAATCCAGGGAGAGACTGGTCCGCAGGGCTTACAGGGAATCCAGGGAGAGACTGGCCCACAGGGAACGCAAGGCATCCAGGGCGAAAAAGGAGATACCGGTCCACAGGGACCGCAGGGCATTCAAGGACCGCTTCCGCCACTGATAGCAAATTATCTTGCTACGGAATCCGGAAAAGCGGCATTGGATGCGATTGTGGGGAAACTGCTGGATGAGAGATTGACGGCAGCGGAGAAATCACTTACTCAGTTAAATAGCGATAAACTGGATAGAAAAACCAAAGGTACTTATACGAACGAAGATATTAACGGTGCATTTGGATACATCACAACAGGCAAAAAAGAAATATTAATATTTATCCCGATGGTGTTTGCCCCGTCAGTGACTAAAATAACCGTTTCATCATGTATACTTGAAATGAGAATATCCACTGGAGGCTATGCCGCTCCTTATAAGACGGATGTAGCCAATCTTTTGTCAAATGCACAACTACTGAAAAGCCGGAATCTATTATATCTCAAGTTTACCAATACAAATGATTGTGCCGAAACAAACAATATCCCTATTTGTGGCTTTATCAAAATGACCTATACTTTATCATAAGAAACCTATTAAAAAAGCGGATCAACCATTCATTCGAACGTTGCTTTTTCGTAAAATAGCGACTTGCCCGGAAGAGCAAAAATAGCAAACATTTCTTCGCTTGCCAGCATCGGCGATATATTTAAAACATATAGCAAAAATGGCAGTATCCCTGTGATTGGAATTATAAACTGGGATACAACCCTAGCTCCGGATCGAAATGTTACTATTGCCTTTGTTTGGAATTATCTGATAGTGGCAATCAGTTCTAGTGGATGTATTTATACCGCTAGTCCAAATGCAGCTACGTGGCAAAAGAGAAACTAAAAACCATTTTCACGGGGCGCGAAAATGATGGGATATATCTAAAATCGTAATTTAGCTGAGTAATAGAGGGGCGAAATGTTCACAGTAAAGAAAAATAAGATCGAAAATGGACACGATTGCTGGGGAAGAAGTGAATTCGATAATGTGTATGATGTTTATCGCAATAACGAATTTGTATGCCGTATGATGAGCGATCCGACAGAATTAATCAACAAAGTTAATAACATCGTAAAAAAGGAGAGAGGTAGAGAAAAAATGAAATTCAGTGAAGCGTTTGAAGCAATGAAACAGGGGGCAAAAGTAAAGTTGCCACGTTGGGGTGGGTTCTGGTTTTGGGATCCGGAAGAAGAAACAATTATGATCCAGTGCAGACCGCAGGGAACCGAACAGGGAGAGTTGTTGGATATTCGAGAGACTCAGAAAGTTGAATACACACTGATGAATATGCAGTCAGACGAATGGGAAATTGCCGATGCCGAGAACTGCGAAATCATGAGCGGTAAAGTAACATTTCCTTTCGGCGATGCTATCAAGTACATGAAGCGCGGTTTAAAGGTAGCGCGTAAGGGATGGAATGGAAAGAAACAGTACATTCAGCTGGCATCCGGCATTTCTTATAAAACTGCTGAAGGGGAGATTGTAAACTGCGAGCACGATGCAATCGGAAACAAAGCGGTGGCTTTTATTGGAACTTCCGGAGTTGAGATGGGCTGGCTTGCTTCACAGGCAGACATGCTCGCAGAAGATTGGACATTCGTCGAATGAGGCTTCTGCTTTGCAAGCTAATAGAACAAGCCAAAGATTTGGCTATTCCATTTTCGGAGTGTAGGAAATGTATTCATAAGATCCATTGTGAACATAGGGTATGGATTAGTGAGTTTTCAGATTGTAATTATTGGCTGAATCATAAAGAAAGTTAAGCAGAGGAGAATATCGTGAAAAAATATATCGGTTGCAGAATGTTCGAAGTAGAACCAATGACAAGAGGCGATTATAATGCGTATCGCGGATGGAGTGTTCCGGCGGACGAGAATCCTCTTGATGAAGGATATCTTACAAAGGATCCGGACGGACACGTATCTTGGCTACCTAAAAACACCTTTGAAAAGGCATATATGAAACTGGAAGATAATCCGGAGCTGCCGTCCGGCGTCAGCATCGGCCAGAAGATGGTGGATGAGTTTATTGCCTACACGGAGACGAAAACGATGGGAACAAAAACCACAGTGGTGCGCTGTGTTCTCAGAAATGGTTTTGAAATCGTGGAGTCAACCGGATGCGTCGATGAAAAAAACTATTCTGAAAAAATCGGGTACGAAATCTGTATGGAACGAATCAAAAATAAAATCTGGGAACTTCTGGGTTTTCTGCTTCAGATGGCGTGGAATGGAATCCAGTAGGAAGGAGAGGGTAAGATGGATAAATTAGTGTTAAAAGATGGGACAAAAATTGACCTGGTGGCAGGAGCATCTCTAGGCGCGCTTCAGATCGAGAGCGAGAGCCGGGAGACTATGCTGGAGATTTGGAAAAAGCTGACAGGCGAAAACCTGAAATCGATCCGGATCGAAACGTCAGACGGTCTGACGGTGGGAAAATATGAAGATGTCCTTCTGGTTTCTGAAACATCCGCTGTTGAAGGGGGCAAAGTAAAAACCAGCTTCAATATGCGTGAAAAGACATCCGAAGAAAAACGTCTGGACGCATTGGAAGAAAGTCAGGAGATTCAGGATGAGGCGATCATAGATCTCGGTGCTGCGGCGAGTGAGCTTGCGGAGAAAGGAGGTGCTAAGTGATGGGGGCTTTTTATGGAAAGAAAATCAGAGACGGGAAAATGACACTTGAAAAGGTGCCGTTATATTGGCGTAAGGTAACCGAGAAATGGTTGGAGGAGCATCCGGAGGGATAGAATGATCGATACAGAAATTGCAGTAGCCTTGATCGCGTCCGGCGGAGGTGTCCTGGGGGCTTTTGCAGGTGTGATTGCATCGGCGAAGCTCATGACATACCGGATGGGGCAGCTTGAAAAGAAAGTTGAAAAGCATAATACAGTAATCGAACGCACGTATAAGCTGGAAGAAATACAGGCTGTCATGCAGGAACAAATCCGAGTGGCGAATCATCGTATCCAGGATTTGGAGGAGGGAAGAGCTTGAAAGAAAAACTTGCGAAACTGATTGATGTAAAAAGCCTTATGACATTAGCATTGACAGCGGGATTCATTGGGCTGACGTGTTCCAGAGAAGTATCCGGACAGGAATACATGAGCATTTTTACTATGATTGTAGGGTTTTATTTCGGAACCCAGGCAGAGAAAGCAAGAAAATAGAAAGAGAGGAAAGAAAGATGGGTTGCAACGTACATGGAAACAAGAATGCAAACGAAGTACATAACTATAGCGCCAAGAAAGCGCAGAAATTAGGGCATCCGGAAATGACGGTTGATCCGGAGTGCACCTGTGATGTTGGCTGCACGGGTCCGGCAAAAGAAGGAAAAGGGAACACGCCGGTAGGACCGGGAGCAGAAACAAAAAAGCCGGGACCGGCAGATGAGTGCAAATAATGATTTATGGCGGATATTTTCCGCCCTGTGTTCGTAGAAAGGACAAATATGAGAGATATTACATTGTGCCATCCGCGTCTCCAGCGTCTTGCGGGTGCGTGGATGAAAGCCTGTGTGACACAAGGGATTGCAGTGACGATTGGGGAAACATTCCGGACAGTAGCAGAGCAGGATGCCCTCTATGCTCAGGGACGTACAAAACCGGGAAAAAAGGTAACCAATGCACCGGGCAGCAGCTACAGTTCACAGCATCAGTGGGGAATCGCCTTTGATTTTTATTTAATAATGGACATTGATGGAGATGGCAGCACGTCAGATGATGCATTTAATGACAGAACAGGAATGTTTAAAAAAGCGGCTGAGATTGCCAAGGGGCTGGGACTTGCCTGGGGAGGAGATTGGAAGAGCCTGGAAGACAAACCGCATCTTTATCTGCCGGACTGGGGCAGCGGCACGGGAATTTTGAAGCAGAAATATGGGACATTTGAGAATTTCAAAAAGACTTGGGCGGCGGAGGATGGAGCTGCAGCTTCACAGCCGAGCGCCCCGCAGGTATCGATCACCGATCTGAAAGAAGTAAAGAGCGGCATGCGCGGTCTGTGCATTCTGGCATCGCCGACATTGATTATCCGAACAATCCCGGGCGGGGCAGATTCCGGAAGACGTTATAATAACGGAGAGCACGTGCAGCCGCTTCGGAAGTGCTTTGTAAATGGAAAACCTTGGATCGAGACCTCGCTCGGATGGATTTCCGGGGAGTATGTCGGAGGCTGGATTTGGCAGGATGGACGCTGGTGGTATGTCCTGAAAGGTTACAAATATCTGCATGATACAGTCTGCCGGATTGATGGACAGTTGTATGCGTTCGATTCTGACGGCTGGATGCTGACGGCGGATAGAATCGCGGAAGATGGACACATCATAAAAGCGTAACATATAAGATGTACAAGCTCATCACAGCAATGTGGTGGGCTTTTTGTGTGGGAGAAAAAAATAAAAAAAGCTGTCAGAATAGAGACTATGAGGAGGCGATGAAATTATGAAGATAGCGGAGATTCTGGCAAGGGTAGATGATGAAAAGCTGAACCAGTACGATGCCAGAGTAAAAACAGCCTGGCTGTCAGAGGTAGAGGGAATGGTTGTGGATGAGATTCTGAACATGGCGGAAGGAAATGATATAGAGTTTGATGGATACGATTATGATCGGGACTTTGAAAAAACTCTTCTGGTTCCGGATCGTTTCGGAGATGTCTATTCAAACTACTTAGCTGCCAAGATTGACTATAAAAACGGAGAGATAGAACGATACAACAACAGCGTGGCAGCGTTTGAATCATCCTTCCAGACATTTGCAGCATATTACCGAAGAAGTCATATCCCAAAAGACACAGCACAGTTCAGGGGGTGGTAATGATGAGATTGCCGCTTATTAATACGGTCAGTAGGACCAGAAAACAGGAAGGGGTCTTCGGCGGGCTCGATACCAGAGAGATCGTGCAGGATGGATATTTCGCGGACATGAAAAATATGTCCTCCGATTATTATCCGGCCGCCGGTCCGAGGGAAGCGCGCGGGGCGGTCATAAAAATCCTAGAAAAGCCGAACGGACTCTATTGGAAGAACGGTCTGGCTTATGTGGATGGAACGAAACTGTATTACAACGACCAGGAAAAGGGCGAGGTAACAGATAGTAAAAAAATCATGGTTGGAATGGGTGCCTACATCATCATTCTTCCGGATAAGGTGTACTTAAACACGGATTCCGGAGAATTTGGTTCGATGGAAAAGACATTTGCCCAAGCATCGACCGCCACCTTCGCCCCGTCTTACACTGGTTCCACCTATACAAAAATATCATGTACAGGAATTGGAAAGCAGTTCAATCAGTATGATGGCGTGGAGCTCTCCGGATGCACGAATGCGGACTACAATAAGACAGCCACCATCCAGGCAAAAACAGACGACAGCATCACAGTGATAGGAGCTCTGGAGAAAAGCTTCACACAGGATTCAGGATTGACGCTAAAACGGAAAGTTCCGGATATGGACTTTCTGACGGAATGCGAAAACAGACTGTGGGGCTGCAGCAGTAAGAACCATGAGGTCTATGCAAGCAAACTTGGAGATCCGTTGAATTGGAATGTGTTTGAGGGTATATCAACAGACTCTTATGCGGCAACGATAGGCTCAGATGGAGATTTCACAGCAGCGGCCACTTACTCCGGATATGCCCTGTTTTTCAAAGAGCATACGATTCATAAGGTGTACGGAAATAAGCCGTCAAACATCCAGATTCATACACAGGAAGCTCCGGGTGTGATGAAGGGATGTAATGAAAGTGTGAGACTGGTGGGAACCACGCTGATATACCTTTCTGATACCGGTGTGTATGGGTATACCGGAGGCGTCCCGTTTGCCCTGTCGGAGGTGCTGGAAAAATTCAATCTGTCGGAGGGAGTGGCAGGAAAATATAAAGAAAAATACTATCTCTCAGCAGAAACAGGAAAAGGTAAGAGGCTATTGGTCTATGACACAGCCAAAAGACTCTGGCATAAAGAAGATGATACGCAGATGCTTCTTACTGCATCGGGAGACGGAAAACTGTATTTCATCAATCAAAACAAGGAGCTTCGCCAGATTGAAGGAGGAGAAGAACCGATAGAATGGTATCTGGAAACGGGAGACCTGGAAGAAAGTCTTCTGAATCGAAAATACATCGGAAAGATTCAGTTTCTCCTGGAATTGGAACGAGGGAGCCAGGTAGAAGTCTTTCTAAAACATGATTCAGACGCTGCATTTCGCCGGATGCTCACTGTATACGCTACAAGAAAACGAACCTACACGATTCCGATTAAACCAATGCGGTGCTTTCACTATCGCTGGAGACTGGAAGGAAAGGGAAAAGCCCGCCTGATTGCAGTCGGAAAATACATCGAAGAAGGGAGTGAAATCTGATGGCGCAGTATAAAGCAATGGAAGGCTTTGACAAGATGGACCAAAAAGAACTCACAGGCTATCTCTATCAGCTTAACGAACAGCTTCGCTACATGTTCGATAATCTGACGCCGGAGGATAATTACTCTAACCAGGCGCTGACGAAGTATCTGGAAGATGAGAAGAGAGTAGCTTCTCTCAAGTTCGATCTGGATGGACTCAAGGTGGAGGTATCTGATTTCGAAAAGAATACGAATGCAAAATTCGAAGTCACGGATAGAAAGATTGATATGAAGGTTTCAAAGGGAACCGTATCATCGGAAATCTCTTTGGAATCTGGACAGGTTACAATTTCCGGTAACCGTTTGGTGGTAAACTCCACGAATTTCAAACTCGATGCATCTGGAAATGCAACATTTTCGGGAACGGTCAAAGGTGCTACAATTACCGGTTCACATATCCGATGTAAGGGTGGGGCATTTGAGGCGGATGAGGATGCAGTATATATCGGCGGCTTCTATACGTTCGATACCAGTCGGGGTCAGTATCTGGGAACCGGCGATCAGAGTACCGGAATGGGAGATAACGATCTGTATTGCTTCTGGACCGGCTGGGATGGAACGGGAAATATCAGCGATACAAAACCGCAGAGGATCCTGGATCACTATGGATGTGTCTTGTCTCCGTCCAATGCCTATGCACAGGAATTATATCTCAATCACCCTGTTTTTTCCGGGAAGACCCACTACTGGGGCGTAGCGGAAACGATCCAGGATATCTATGATCGCCTGGATGATTTGGAAAGCAGAAGTTAGGAGGCAGTTATGAAGAAATATATCTATGATGAAATTGCAATCAAAGCAGTCATGAATATCTTGAATAGTTTAAAGGTAGAAGGAATCAACCAGGCACAGAACCTGGTTAAGATGGCGGCCATCTTGAGTGCGGGAGAAATTGAAGAAAGGGAGGGGGATAAATAATGGCAGTAGGAAGTATCGTAGATTACCTAAATAGCTCAGGAAGAGATTCCAGCTATGCAGCCAGACGGAAGCTTGCCGAGGAGTATGGGATGTCTGGATATTCAGGTTCAGCAAGCCAGAACACGAAACTCCTTAGAATGCTGCAGGGCGGTGCTCAGCCGACCAATAGCACAGCGGCCAAAGCACAGGAATTGGCTAATGCAGCACCATCGAACAACGTCACAGCCGGAGTGACAACCGCATCCGGCTCTGCATCCGGAGGAACAGAAGCAAAACCGGCCTACCAGCGCTCTGACCGGGTGAATGAATATTATGAAAAGACGAGAAAGCTGGAACGGAACAAACCGGACGAGTTTGAAAGCAAATACGAAGATCAGATTTCAGATATCCTGGACAATATCCTGAACCGCCCGAAGTTCTCCTACACCTCCGAAGATATGACGAATGACGATCTCTATAAAATGTACCGCGATCAGTATCTGCGCCAGGGAAACCTTGCGATGCGTGACACGATGGGGAACGCAGCGTCATTGACGGGCGGTTATGGCAATACCTACGCATCAGCCGCCGGGCAGCAGGCCTATGACAATTATGTATCGATGCTGAATGATAAAGCCATGGACTTCTATGACCGCGCATATCAGCGATATAACGACGAGGGACAAAACCTCTATAATCAGATGAATGTAGTAACCGGTCTTGATAACACGGACTATCAGCGACATAGAGATACGGTCAGCGATTACTATAATGACCTCAATTATTATAACGGCAGATATAACCAGGAATACGGGTATGACTATGGCCAGTATCAGGACCAGGTAGCGGCGGACCAGTGGGCGCAGGAATTTGCATTCCAGAAGCAGCAGGCGGCGCAGGAGCAGGCGAACTGGGAGGCTGAGATGGCACTTGCCAGACAGAAAGCGGCAAGCTCGGGCGGCTCGGGTGGAAGAAGAAGATCGTCTTCGTCGAAGAAGAAATCAAGTTCCTCTTCATCATCGGAAACTCCGACGATATCATGGGCGGATGCAAAGAATACTTACACAGATGTGTATAAGAAAGAGGGAGCAGACGCAGCGAATACCATGATGAATTATCTGCAGAAATCGGGAATCGTAGATATGTATAAAGATAAAGCGGATGCAAAATCAAATCCGCAGACCCTGCTTAGTAAGATGGATATACCAAGCGCTTCGAATGTGGTACAGGCTAACAAAAATTATCTGGAATCTAACGCTGCGTGGAATGCAGCAGCAGACAAGTGGAGGAAAAAATGGAGCGGTACAAAGTAGATAATTTGAAAAAAGGAAAAGAAACGTTTGAAAAATATTACGGGAAAGTGAATGATACGGCAGAAGTATCAACAAGTACGTCAACCTCAAGCTCAAAATCAACAAGTACTTCGAAAAAAAAGAAAGTTACAATGGAAGATCGGCGGCTAGAAGAGGGAAAAAGACTGTTTGAAAAATATGGCGGTCCCAAGACGTTCAACCGTGAACAGCTGTATCAGCATATGCAAAAGAAAATAGCAGAAAACCAGCTTGCTCAGGAATATGCTTCCCAGAAATCAACCCCTCAAAAATCAACCCTCACCCCGCGAGTAGCCACAACCTCGCGGGTGAGTGCCAATGGCACGCGCCCGTATAGCGACCAGGAATTCACGCAGATGGTACTGGACTATGCCAAACGCACTCCGAACAGAGGAAACCAGAGCTTCCGTTCCTCTACCGGCCTGACTTATTCCGGAAAGCAGGGAACAATCACCTTCGCCCAGGCGCAGGCAGATCCGAAATATAAAGAATACGTCCAAAAAGGAAGCCGAAACCTGAAAGGCTATTCAGATGGATTCATCGGGGATCTGAAAGCGGCGGCGAAAGTAAGAGATACATCAGCAGTACCGGATCTTCGTTCGGAGTACATGGATAACGACGAAAAAGAGATGTACAACTATCTCCTCGGAAAATACGGCACAGACACGGCGGACGAGTTCGAAAAAGGTCTCGAGGACACACTGAGCGCCAGATTGAGACACGATGAGACCAAGACGGTTAGAGATGCGTCACGGAGAAATGTGCTTGCTGGTGTCGGTTATAACGTCTATGGAGCAATGGAAAGCCCGAAGGGATATGTCTACGCAGCTACCAAAACAGGAATTGACAAGACGAAAGAAATCAAGGATCTGATGAATGCAGGTTCAACCGATGAATATAAGTCAATCCTGGAGGAATACAAGAAACGGAATACCCCGGTTGATCTGAATGATCCGGCATTCTCAGGAAATGCAATCATGAACGCCTCTAACGAGGGAATCAAACAGGCGATCGGCGGAACCCCGGTAAGAGATTTCGCTATCGATACAGGCTTGTCGATGGCTCAATCTGTTTCCCGTATGCCGCTGGGAGCACTGAATGTTGTAATGGCTGGCGGAAGTGCGGCGACGGATGCGTATGTGGATGCAGCAAACAGGGGAGCAACCGGCGATCAGGCGCTGCTCCAGGGCGCCGCCCAGGGAACAGCGGAAGGTGTCGGAGAAAACTTCAGTCTTGGAAAATTAAAGGGAATGAAAGAAGTACCAGGGAAAGGTGCAAAGGCTGTCATTAAAAACCTGGCGAAGCAGGCAATTGCGGAAGGTTCTGAAGAGGGCGCGACGGAAATCATGAATACCATTACCGACAAGATGATCATGGGAAATAAATCAAACTATGACACAGCGGTGAACTATTACATAAGCCAGGGAATGAGCAAAGAGCAGGCGCAGATGCGGGCCTATGAAGAGATCGCCCAGAATGTCGGCATGGCGGCTTTGGGCGGTGCAACCTCAGGTGCAATCATGGGTGCCGGGGCGCAGGCGCTTGGAACCTTCTTACAGCGCGGAACAATGGCGCAGGAATACGCGGAACAGAGAGCAATCACACCAGAGGAACAGACGGCACAGCAGCAGGCCAAAGAGCAGCGTGCGCCGGTGGCTTCTGAGGGTGTTTCGAGCATGGTTCAAAATACACAGAATAACGCAGGGGCGGGGAGTACAGCCATCTCTGATATTCCTGTTTCGGATGAAAATATGCCAGCTGCTTCGAAAATCGTTCCAAATGCAAAAGAAAATGTTTCTAATATCAACAAAAACGTTACTGGTATCAACGAAAACGTTGATGATATCAATGAAAACGTTACCAATATCAACGAAAACGTTGATAACACCTCTGAAAATGTGCAAAATTCCATCAGCAACATTCCAGAGCAGATGAACACACAGACCGAAACCAACCGGCAGGCAGAGACAAGTCAGCAAACAGAAACAAGTCAGCAGGAAGAAACAAGTCTGCAAGCGGAAACAAGTCGGCCGGCAGAAAATCAGCAGAGCGAGAAAACAGCAGAACGCGCCCATCCGGATTCTGTACAGGAAAGTTATGCCAGAGAATACGCTGAGAATATGACAGAGGAAACCCGGAGAAAGGAATACATCGAAAGCCATAGAGAAGATTTGAATGATATCTTCTCAGACCTGGGAGAAAATGGAAGAACGGCAGCAGTCGAATCTTACGATCCGGAGGTTCCGGTATCGCAGTATCGCCGCGCATTTAACCGGTATTATGACTCCGGGCGCTATGCATCCGATATCGGAGTGGCGGAAAAATCAGCCCTATCCTTATATCTGACAGGCGATCAGCAGCTTGCGGCGTACAAAGCAGGAGCACAGGACAGAAAACTGGAGTTAGATCGCATGTCAAGACGGCGGCAGCAGGGACCGGCGCACCAAGGCGGACTGGAGAACCTGTCCCAGAACGCGACACAGGCGCAGCAGAACCTTGCAGAAAGTCTCGGAAAGCGTACAGGACTTAAATTCATCCTGGAGGATTCATTGGAATCCGGAGCAGTGGGAGAGTATGAGGGAAAGAAGGGCACGATCCGGATCTCCACTAATTCGGAAAACTTCCTTCGAACAAACAGCCATGAATTGACCCACTTCATCAAAGAGAACGCCCCGGAGCATTTCACATCCTATCGTGATACAGTTATCAGCGCTTACTTATCCGCAGAGGGACAGACGCTGGAGCAGATGACGGAAAGCTATGAAAAAGCCTACGAGAAACACGGTCAGAAGCTCTCCAGGGATGAAATCATGGAGGAGATTGCCGCGGACGCCACAGGAAAATTTTGGAATGATGAGGAATTTGTTCAGAAAATTGCCCGTAAGGATAAAACGGTCGCACAGAAAATTGTGGATTTCCTGAGTGATATGCTGGATGCTATTAAGAGTCTCATTAAAAACGAGCACACAGGAAAAGCAGCCGAAACGTTGGCAGAACAGAAAGATTCGTTTGAAAAAGCAAGAAACCTCTGGATGGATGCACTGGATCAGGCAAGCGAAAATTATAAGACGGGTGATGCAAATGCAGAGAGCGCTGTGCGCTTCCAGCTGGCAAAACCGGATCAGGTGACAGACAAGCACATCGAAGAAAACTATGACTATGTCCGGAAGATGGACAGTGTCGCATCGATTCGCGGGGATGAGTTTAAGGGAGATCCAAAGGAAATGCGTAGCAAAATCATAGAACTGTATAATTCTTACGGAAATGTGGTTCATAATGATGTGGTAGGGGATGTTGCTTTAAGTATGCGTTCAGTTCGAAATGATCTGGCGCATGGTTATGGAGACAAAAAAGCTGCCGCTTTTGCAACGGTAAAAGATGTAATTGAAAATGGAAAGGTTTTAAGATATTCGAAAGACTGGAAAGGAAGAGGATATGATTCTGTTTCAATAGGAGC
>ERZ791743.1264-NODE-1264-length-15850-cov-46.830009_pt1 | contig 15850 bp, 10 predicted proteins | sample MGYA00509952_ERZ791743 | MGnify/ENA primary metagenome ERZ791743 (study PRJEB30046, sample SAMN00792040) | human gut metagenome | study: EMG produced TPA metagenomics assembly of the A metagenome-wide association study of gut microbiota in type 2...
ACTTCTATTTTCCCCGGTTTGCCTTGTGAGTGATAGAGCAAGGCTGCTTCTTTCGTTATTTTTGTCATATTTCTTCGTTTTTTAGTTGTTTCAAAGAATAATGTATCGCGCAAATGTAGGAATAAAATAACAAATGGACTGTTTTTTTCTGAAAAAAACTATAAAATGAATTAGACTTATTTTTTCGATAATAAAACTTTTTTGTCGATAGTTTTTGTCGATTGGTCTGATAATATTGGCTATATGTAATGATATTAGGGCATTATGGTTATTCTTAGTTAAAGCCACTTTCCGGACCTTGATTTTTTTTCTATATTTGCACGATAAAAAACTAGAGAAGGGTGTAAAGTTTTCAGTGGAAAACTTTAATAGAGAGAAGAGATAAAACCAAATTTTATATATGAATATAAGTATGAGCACAAAAAGAAACAGAAGTTTTTCTTCTAGCCGAGTGGCATTCTATGCATTGACTCTTTCGGTGCTGACTGCATGTGGAGGCGGTCAGGGGGGTATGAAAATGGGTGATGATGAATTTGCGGTTGAAACACTTGCAGCTGCTTCTAGCAATCAGACAACCCAGTATCCCGCTACAATTAAAGGTTTGCAGGATATTGAAATTCGTCCGCAAGTATCAGGATTTATCGTGAAGTTGTGTGTAGACGAAGGTGCTACAGTTCGCAAGGGACAAGCTTTGTTCCAGATTGATCCTACACAGTATAAGGCTGCATACGATCAGGCTAAAGCAAGCGTGGCTTCAGCAAAAGCTAACTTGGAAACTGTTACTTCAACTGAAGCAAACAAGAAGATGCTGCATGAGCAGAAAATTATCAGTGATTTTGAATACCAGACAGCTGTAAATAACCTGCTTTCTGCTAAGGCAAGTTTGGCACAGGCTGAAGCTTCTTATGCGGCTGCAAAACAGAATTTGGGTTTCTGTACCGTAACCAGTCCTTCAGATGGAGTTATTGGTACTTTCCCGTATCGTGTAGGTGCATTGGTTGGTCCTTCTGCAGCTGAACCGTTGACTACCGTTTCTCAGATTGGAGATATGTACGTATATTTCTCAATGACTGAAAAACAGTTGCTGGCTTTGACTAAAGCAGGTGGTACATTGAAGGAACAGTTGGAAAAGATGCCTGCTGTCAAATTGCAGTTGTCTGATGGAACAATGTATTCAGAAGAAGGTAAGATTGATGCCGTAAGTGGTGTAATCGACCAGACTACTGGTTCTGTAAGCATGCGTGCAATTTTCCCGAACAAGCAGAATATCCTTCGTAGTGGAGGTATGGCCAACGTGGTATTCCCATACACTATGAGCGACATTATCTTGATTCCTCAAACTGCTACTCAGGAAATTCAGGACAAGAAGTTTGTGTATGTATTACAGTCTGATAATACTATCAAGCATACAGAAGTGCAGGTTTCTAACTTGAATGATGGTAAACATTACATCGTGACAGGTGGGCTGAAGCCTGGGGATAAGATTGTTGTAGAAGGTGTTCAGACATTGAAAGACGGACAAAAGATTACTCCGATTACACAGGCTGAAAAAGAAGCTAAATTCCAGAAGGCGTTACAAGACCAGCGGGATGGTAACATTCAGACAGCTTTTAAATAATAAAAAATGATTCTTATGGTGCTGGGGGAATGTGTTTGATGAAAACCCTCGGGACTGTAATTATAAATGGTATTTAAGGAATGAAACTAGATAAATTTATTAACCGTCCGGTACTGTCAACCGTAATTTCTATTTTGATAGTAATTCTGGGTGTGATTGGTTTGGCCACCCTGCCGGTTACACAATATCCGGACATTGCACCTCCTACCGTATCGGTAAGAGCAACTTATACAGGTGCGAATGCACAGACTGTGTTGAACTCAGTGATTGCTCCGCTGGAAGACCAGATTAACGGTGTAGAAAACATGATGTACATTCAGTCTAGTGCTTCAAATAATGGTTCCGCCGAAATCAGTGTATATTTTAATCAGGGTACCGACCCGGATATGGCTGCGGTCAACGTGCAGAACCGTGTGTCTATGGCACAAGGTCTGTTGCCGGCAGAAGTAACCAAGGTGGGTGTGACTACACAGAAACGCCAGAACTCTATGTTGTTGATTTTCTCATTGTATGATGCAGAAGATAAGTATAACATTGAGTTTATTGAAAACTATGCCAAGATTAACTTGATTCCGGAAGTTCAGCGTGTAAAAGGTGTGGGTGATGCTAACGTGATGGGTCAGGACTACTCTATGCGTATTTGGTTGAAGCCGGATGTGATGGCGCAGTACAATTTGGTTCCGTCTGATATATCTGGTGTATTGGCAGAACAGAATATTGAAGCTGCACCTGGACAGTTTGGTGAACGTGGTAATCAGACTTTCCAGTACACCATTCGTTACAAAGGTCGTTTGCAGCAGACTGAAGAATTTGAAGATATTGTAGTGAAGGCTCTGCCTAACGGTGAAGTGCTCCGTTTGGGAGATGTAGCCCGTATCGAATTGGGACGTCTGGCTTATACCTTTAATAATACAGTAAACGGTCATAAGGCTGTAACTTGTATCGTATTCCAGATGGCAGGAACCAATGCGACAGAAACAATCAACAACTTGCTGGATGTAATCAGCAAGGCTGAAGAAAGCTTGCCTGCCGGATTGAAGATTAACGTGGCTCAGAATGCCAATGACTTCTTGTATGCGTCTATCCACGAAGTTATCAAGACTTTGATTGAAGCGTTTGTGCTGGTGTTCATCGTAGTATATGTGTTCTTGCAGGATATGCGTTCTACATTGATTCCGGCTATTGCCATTCCGGTAGCCTTGATTGCTACTTTCTTCGTATTGAAACTGATTGGATTTAGTGTGAACTTGCTGACACTTTCGGCGATGGTGCTTGCCATTGCGATTGTGGTCGACGATGCCATTGTGGTGGTGGAAGGTGTACATGCCAAGTTGGACCAGGGATACAAATCATCTCGTGAGGCTTCTATCGATGCCATGAGTGAACTCGGTGGTGCACTGGTTTCTATTACATTGGTCATGATGTCCGTGTTTATCCCGGTAAGTTTCATGGGAGGTACAGCCGGTACATTCTATCGTCAGTTTGGTATTACGATGGCGATTTCTATCGCATTCTCTGCATTGAATGCGTTGACACTTTCTCCGGCATTGTGTGCTATTTTCCTGAAACCGCATGATTCAGAACACAAGCAGAAGAAGATGAGTATGGTCGATCGTTTCCATACCTCTTTCAATGCTGCATACGATTCATTGCTGAAGAGCTATAAGAAGCGTGTCGTATTCTTTATTCATAAGAAATGGCTTTCATTCGGACTGGTGGCTGCATCTATCGTATTGTTGATGTTCTTTATGAAGACCACTCCGACTGGTATGGTGCCGAATGAAGATACCGGTACTATCATGGGTGCTGTGACATTGCCTCCTGGTACTTCTCAGGAACGCGCTATGGAAGTGTTGGCCAAGGTAGACAGCCTGGTAGCAGCAGAACCTGCCGTTCAGTCTCGTACTATCATTTCTGGATATAGCTTTATTGGTGGTCAAGGACCTTCTTACGGTTCTGTCATCATCAAGCTGAAAGACTGGGAAGAACGTTCCATGATGCAGAATTCAGATATTATCTATTCTACTTTGTTCTTGCGTGCACAGAAAGTCATTAAGGATGCACAGGTATTGTTCTTTGCTCCTCCGATGATTCCGGGTTATTCAGTATCAAGTGATATTGAGTTGAACATGCAGGATAAGACCGGTGGTACGCTGGATCACTTCTTTGAAGTGGTAAAAAGCTATACAGCTGCACTGGAAGCACGTCCGGAAATCAACTCAGCGAAGACTACCTTCAACCCGAGCTTCCCGCAGTATCAGCTTGACATTGATGCGGCAGCTTGTAAAAAGGCTGGTATCAGCCCGAGCGATATTCTTTCTACCATGCAGGGATATTTTGGAGGTTTGTATGCTTCTAACTTCAACCGTTTCGGTAAGATGTATCGTGTAATGATTCAGGCTGAACCGGATGCTACTAAAAACATGGAATCGTTGAACGGAGTGAAAGTACGTGGTAGCAATGGAGAGATGGCTCCTATCACACAGTTCGTAAGCATGAAGAAAGTATACGGCCCGGATATTATCAACCGTTTCAACCTGTATACTTCAATGAAGGTGATGGTGGCTCCTGCTTCTGGTTATACTTCAGGTCAGGCATTGCAGGCTATTGCTGAAGTGGCTAAGGAAAATCTTCCGATGGGATTCGGTTACGAATTGGGAGGTATGGCACGTGAGGAAGCACAGACAAGTGGCAGTACAACAGGTATTATTTTCGTACTTTGCTTCGTCTTCGTTTACTTGCTGCTGAGTGCCCAGTATGAAAGTTACATCCTGCCGTTGGCCGTATTGCTTTCTGTTCCGTTCGGTTTGATGGGTAGCTTCATCTTCGTCAACGGATTTAGTGCATTGGGAAGTATTCCTGCATTGAAGATGATTTTGGGAACCATGTCAAATGACATTTACATGCAGATTGCCTTGATTATGTTGATGGGTCTGTTGGCTAAGAATGCCATTTTGATTGTAGAGTTTGCTCTTGACCGTCGTAAACAAGGTATGAGTATTTCCTGGGCAGCCGTATTGGGTGCTGCAGCCCGTCTTCGTCCGATCTTGATGACTTCATTGGCCATGATTGTCGGTTTGATTCCGTTGATGTTGGCTATGGGTGTAGGAGCTCACGGTAACCGTACATTGGGTGCTTCGGCTATTGGTGGTATGTTAATCGGTATGATTTTCCAGATTTTCATCGTTCCGGTATTGTTCGTGGTATTCCAGTGGTTACAGGAGAAATTCAAACCTATGGAATGGGATAGCCTCGATGAAAGTGAAGTGGAAGCTGAAATTGAACAGTATTCTCCTAATACGCATAAATAAGATTGATAATGAAAAAACAGATAATAGGAATGATGTGTCTGGCTGCTATGATGAGCAGTTGCCACATTTACAAAGCTTATGACCGTCCGGAAACGATAGATGCCTCAGGCGTCTATCGTGACCCGGCTTCGGCAACCGATACACTGGCTGCCGATACGGCCAATATGGGAAACTTGCCTTGGAAAGAGATTTTCCGTGATGCCAAATTGCAGGCCTTGATAGAAGAAGGACTGGCTAACAATGTAGATATGCAGGCTGCCGCTCTCCGTGTACAGGAAGCGAAAGTGATGCTGACTGCCGCTAAATTGTCTTATTTGCCTTCCATTAATCTGGCTCCGCAAGGTACTACTACCAGTATGGGAGGTGGAAACTATGTAAAGGCATACCAGCTTCCGGTTGCAGCCAGTTGGGAAATTGACTTGTTCGGAAAGATTCTGAACACCAAACGTGGTCAGAAAGTTGCCTACGAACAGAGCCAGTATGCAGAACAGGCTGTACGTTCACAGATTATTTGTGGTATAGCTAACGTGTATTATTCTTTGCTGATGCTTGACCGTCAGGTAGAAATTACGACCGAAACGGCTGCTATCTATAAAGAAAACGTACGAGTAATGGAAGCCATGAAAATTGCCGGTATGACAACCGAAGCTGCTGTAGCACAGATGCGTGCTGCCAGTCATCAGGTAGAGGCTTCATTGATGGATTTGAAACGTCAGGTGCGTGAAACAGAAAATTCACTTGCTGTACTGTTGGCTAAGGCTCCTCAGACCATCGAACGCAGTACATTGGATGAACAGGTTATGCCGGAAGAACTGGCAGCGGGTGTACCGATGCAGTTGTTGGAAAACCGTCCGGACGTGAAGATGGCTGAAATGACGCTTGCGGCTGCTTATTATACAACTAATTCCGCACGTGCAGCTTTCTACCCGGGCTTGAACATTACTGGTATGGCAGGATGGACAAACGGATCTGGTATTCAAGTTTCTAATCCGGGTGAATTTATGCTGCAGGCTTTGGCTTCATTGGCTCAGCCTATTTTCAATAACGGTAAGCTGATTGCCAACCTGAAGGTTTCAAAGGCAGAAGAAAAGATTGCTCAGATGAATTATCAGCAGACTATTCTGGAAGCTGGAAAGGAAGTGAGCGATGCTCTGTATCTGTTCGATACTCAGAATAAGAAACTGGTGGAAGACCGTGGACAGGTAGAACAGTTGGATAAGGCAGTGACTTATACCAAGGCCTTGTTCCAGAGCGGAGATGCCACTTATCTGGAAATCCTGACCGCACAGCAGAATCTGCTGAGTGCGCAGTTGTCAGAGGTAGCTGATAATTTCCAGCGTATGCAAGCTGTCATCAACTTGTACAGTGCGTTGGGAGGAGGAAGAAATTGATTAACCTTAAAATGAGAAAACTATGATAAGTCCTTTAGCTTATGTAGATCCGTCAGCCAAATTGGGTAAGAACGTGACGGTTCATCCATTTGCCTATATCGACAAGAATGTAGAGATAGGCGATGACAACGTGATTATGCCCTATGCCAGTCTGATGAGCGGCACACGTATGGGAAATGGAAATACAGTTTATCAGGGAGCTGTTGTGGCAGCAGTTCCCCAGGATTTTGCCTTTACAGGTGAAGAAACACTGGCTATTATCGGCAATAACAATGTGATTCGTGAAAATGCCGTGATTATTCGCGGTACACATGCTTCACATGCTACAAAAGTGGGTGATGGCAACTTCATCATGAGTGGAGCCCGTCTTTCTCATGACGTGGAAGTGGGTAACCGTTGCATTATCGGTAACGGTTCACAGGTTTCGGGCAACTGTATCATCTATGACAATGCCATCCTTACTTCCAATGTGCTGATGCAGGGTAATACACGCCTGGGAAGTTTCTCAGTAGTGCAGGGCGGATGCCGTTTCATTAAGGATATTCCTCCATATATTGTAGCAGCCCATGAACCGATTGCATTCTATAGCATCAATACAAAGGTGCTGGAGCATACCGGTTTTTCTGAAACCATTATCAAACACATTGCACAGGCATACCGTATCCTTTATAAGGCCAATACTTCATTGCATGATGCATTGGGACGTATTCGTGAACAGATTCCTAACGGACCGGAAATTGAAAATATTATCCAGTTTGTGGAAACTTCAAAATTAGGAATTATTCATTGATGTAGATAATGGCAGGGCGAAGAAAGGAAAACGACCGTGAAGAATTAAAGCTGCGTGTGGTGGAAACAGCTTCCAAATCTTTTATGACTTTGGGGATTAAGGCTGTCCACATGGACGATATAGCAAGTTCGCTTTCTATATCCAAGCGTACGCTTTATGAACTGTTTGGAGATAAAGAAGAACTTCTGCTGGAAGTTTTCCGTTTTTATCGTCATTGTATGAATGAGTATATGCAAGAGATTGCTTCCAGCGCGAATAATGTGCTGGAAGTAATCCTTACATTTTATGAGCGTAAGTTCAATGAGTTGTGTTCGGTAAACCCTCTGTTCTTTCGTGACTTGCGCAAGTATTCCAAGGTGTTGGACTATATACATGATGACCGTCGCAGGGGAGATGCTGATGCACTGGCCTATTTTCAAAAGGGGGTAGAGCAAGGTATTTTTCGCAGCGACATCAATTTCCAGATTATTAACCAGGCCATGGCCATGCAGATGGACTTGTTGATTTATTCAGACATTACCGACCATTATCCGCTGGCCGAAATCTATAGTGAAATCACTATTCTACACATGCGGGGGATTACCACGGAAAAAGGTTATCGCATGGTCGATGATTTCTTGAAGAATATTCGAGAGAAACATACCAGATAATTTTGTACTTAAACTCCTCTATCTTTGACTCCTCGAAGATAGGATGCGGCTCGTCAATACTTGCGCTCAAAAGCAAGCTTTTGGCTTGGTATTGCTCTCACCTTTCGCTATCTTTGATTTCTCGAAGATAGGATGCGGTTCGGCAATGCTTGCGCTCAAAAGCAAGCTTTTGGCTTGGTATTGCTCTCACCTTTCACTATCTTTGCACCCAGTTTTAGAGGAAAGTTCATGAAGAATAAATTGTTATACACTTTTCTGTTCACCCTTCTGGTGGTGGCAGGTCTGTTTGCCATGCATTTTTTGCCGTCTGTTTCTTTTCGTGGTGAACCTTTGAGAAGGGTTGATTTGCTTTCAGACATTCGTATAAAGAAGGAAATAGCAGAACCTATGGATTCTGATACCCTGGTGCTGCCTCCTCCCGTAAAGCCCGTTTTTGTGGATACCTGCAAGAGTGGAATGGTCTGCATTGAAGAATATGCCGATTCTGCGGGGCGTGGAATGGAGTATTTCTATGAGGCTTTGGGAAAAGTTTCTTCTTTGGACCGTCCGGTACGTATTGCCTATTTCGGAGATTCATTTATTGAGGCCGATATCCTGACCGGCGATTTGCGCGAAATGTTGCAGAAGCGTTTTGGCGGATGCGGGGTGGGATATGTGCCCATCACAACGAAAATAGCTGGTTTCCGTCCTACGGTACACCATTCGTTTGGTGGATGGGGCAGTCACTCCATTACGGATTCCACGTATTTCGACCGTTCCCGTCAGGACATTTCCAATCATTATTTTATTCCTTCTTCGGGAGCTTATGTTAGCCTGAAAGGTGAGAAACGTTTCTTGTCGCATATTGACACCTGCGAAGTGTCTACCTGTTATTTCCTGACTTCCGATTCTTTGCGGTTGGCTGCATCTGTCAATGGAGGAGAGGCACAGTCATTTTCTGTGGGTGGAAAAGAAGAGTTGCAGTCTGTGTCTGTGAACGGACGTATCGGCTCTGTGCGCTGGAAAGTGGAGCAACTGGATTCTACAGCTTTGTTCTATGCCGTGACGATGGATCCGCGTCAAGGTGTGGTAGTCGATAATTTCAGTACCCGTGGAAGTAGCGGACAGCAGTTGGGTAATATTCCGATGTCGATACTTCGTCAGTATAACCGTCTGCGTACATACGATTTGATTGTGTTGCAGTACGGGCTGAATGTGGCTTCAGACAAGGTAATGAACTATACCTATTACAAGGATGCGATGAAACCGATAGTGGAGCGTTTGAAGACGGCCTTTCCGGAGGCTTCTGTCCTGATTGTCGGGGTGGGAGATAGAGAAAACAAGGATGAAAACGGTGAATTGCGTACTATGCCAGGAGTGAAGCGCCTGATTCGTTACCAGCAGGCACTTGCGGCAGAAACGGGGGTGGCATTTTGGAATATGTTCGAAGCCATGGGAGGAGAAGGGAGTATGGTAGAGATGGTGAACCACAAGCCTCAGATGGCCAATTATGATTATACTCACATCAATTTCAGGGGAGGAAAGCACATTGCCGGACTTTTGTTTGAAACGTTGATGTACGGCAAGGAACAGTACGAAAAACGAAAAGCTTATGAAATGGAGTGAGATACGTTTTTGGGGGATATTCTTCGGATTCCTTTTGGGGGCATTGCCGCTTTTAGCGCAGGATGTGTTGCCGGAGAAGTCGCGTCCGGACCGTCATTCCGGTCATGTGTCCGACAGCGAGGCCATGCAGCAGCTGATGCGCTTTGTGGAAGTCAGCAATCCGATGCCAGCCGGCTTTAAGGGAACAACTGAAAATACGATTACAGATCCTACGCATGAACTGGAGCCTTTCTGGCAGAAGCTTTCTGTGCTCGACCGCCCGTTACGTATCGTGCACATCGGCGATTCTCATGTGCGGGGGCATGTGTATCCTTATATTGTACGGCGTCAGCTGGAAGACGATTTCGGGCGGGAGGCCGTGCTCGATATGCAGGTGAGTTACCGTACTTCGGGACTGGCGCAGGAAACGGGGGCCGCAGGAATTGTGTATCACATAGTAGGAGTAAACGGAGCGACTTGTGCTTCTTTTGCTACACCTGAGAATATTCGTCAGATTATCGAACTGAATCCGGACTTGGTTATTCTTTCGTTCGGCACCAATGAAGCGCATGGTCGCCGTTATTCTTCAGCGGAGCACCTGACGCAGATGGATAACCTGTTGGAAGAATTGAAGAAAGGATGTCCGCAGGCGGTGTATTTGCTGACCACTCCTCCCGGGGCGTATGTCCGTAATGGCCGACGGGGCGCAAGAGTAATCAATCCTCGCACGAAATTAGTGGTAAAGACAGAGCTGGATTATGCGGCTTCGCGGAAACTTGCTATATGGGATATGTATCACGTGGTAGGAGGTGAACGTTATGCTTGTCTGAACTGGAGTAACGGAAACTATTTCCAGCGCGACAAGATTCATTTTACACAGGACGGATATATTTTACAGGGATTATTATTACACGAAGCGATTATCAAATCATACAACAATTATGTGGAAACTCTACTGGACGGAACTTGGAATTGACTGGGACAGACTTAAGGATGTGCTGACGTACGATGCGTCGCAACCGATGATTTTCAGCAGTGGCTTTTTCTTGCTGCTTTTTCTCGGATTCAGCCTGATTTACCTGATTTTGCAGAAAAAGACTATGGCACGTCTGCTGTTTGTTACCTTGTTTTCTTATTATTTCTATTATAAGAGCAGCGGGTTTTATTTCTTTCTACTGGGTATTGTCACGGTGTCCGACTTTCTGTTAGCTCGCAGGATGGAGCAGACTGTACAGCCTTGGAAACGGAAACTGCTGGTGGTATGCAGTTTGTGCATCAACCTCGGATTGCTTTGTTATTTCAAGTACACCAATTTCTTTTATGAGATGCTGGCTCCGTTGTGGCACGGGCAGTTTGAACCGCTGGATATCTTCCTTCCGGTGGGAATTTCCTTCTTTACCTTCCAGTCGCTGAGTTATACCATCGACGTGTACCGTCGTGACCTGAAACCGCTGACAAACTTGCTGGATTACGCGTTTTATGTGTCCTTCTTTCCGCAGTTGGTGGCAGGACCTATCGTCCGTGCACGCGATTTTATCCCGCAAATCCGTCAGCCCTTGTTTGTATCATCTGAGATGTTCGGACAAGGCATCTTTTTCATTGTAAGCGGCTTGTTCAAGAAAGCGGTGATTTCAGACTATATCAGCGTGAACTTTGTAGAACGTATATTCGATAATCCGGGATTGTATTCCGGACTGGAAAACCTGTTTGGCGTCTACGGATATGCCTTGCAGATATACTGTGATTTCTCGGGTTACAGTGACATGGCCATCGGTATTGCCTTGTTGTTGGGATTCCGTTTTCCGCTCAACTTCGACTCTCCTTATAAGTCGGACAGTGTGACCGACTTCTGGCACCGCTGGCACATTTCCCTGTCGTCCTGGTTGCGCGACTATCTTTATATCTCCCTGGGGGGTAACCGGAAAGGAAAAATCCGTACCTACATCAACCTGATACTGACCATGCTGTTAGGTGGTTTGTGGCACGGTGCTTCGTGGAACTTTGTGGTGTGGGGCGGATTGCATGGAGTGGCACTGGCCTTGCATAAGTTCTTCCGTAACCTGTTGGGCCGGCCCAAGCAATACCGCAGCCGGAGAGTACGCAAATTCTTTGCCGTGGTGCTGACCTTCCATTTTGTGTGCTTCTGCTGGATATTCTTCCGGAATTCCACGTTCGAAGCTTCGGTGACTATGATTCGCCAGATATTTACAGCCTTCCATCCGGAATTGCTGGAGCAGCTCCTGACGGGCTATTGGAAGGTATTTGCACTGATGGGAGTAGGCTTCTTGCTTCATTTCTGTCCCGACAGCTGGCAGAATGCGTGCAGCCGGGGCATGGTGCGTATGCCGCTCATAGCGCAGGCACTGATAATGATTGCATTGATTTATCTGGTCATTCAGGTGAAAAGCAGCGATATTCAGCCGTTTATCTACTTCCAGTTCTGATGCGTGTGATTGTATAGGCGTGTAAGGGTACAACTATTTTAGTTTTCGTTCTCTATTTTTTCAGGAAAAAATTAGGAGAAAAGACTGAATAATTGTATTTTTGTCACGCTTTCGAAATATCCTTTTTCAAAAAGGACGTTGGAAAGTGTGCTTATTGATATTTGCGCCCGTAGTTCAATGGATAGAATAAAGGATTCCGGTTCCTTCGATTGGGGTTCGACTCCCCACGGGCGTACATAAAGCTTATTAGACTGAAAAAGAACGGTTTAATAAGCTTTTTTGTTTATAGTTACCTACCTTCAGAAAACGGGGTCTGTACTTTCGGAGAAACGTGTTTTGTGTTTGTGCTAAAACGCCTTTGTGTTTGACACAAAACGTACTTGTGTTTCAAGTAAAACGCACTTGCGTTTTGATTAAAACGTCAAAGCGTTTTCCGGTGAATGTAAAGGCGTTTTCAGAAGGTGAAAAAAATCACTGTTAAAAGTTGACTGAGAGATGAAAAACTACATGTTTGAAATTTGTGCGAACTCTGCAGAGAGTTGCGTGGCTGCCCAGCAGGGAGGTGCTCATCGGGTAGAATTGTGTGCCGGCATGCCGGAAGGTGGAACCACTCCGTCGTTGGGTGAGATTAAGGTGGCCCGTAAGTTGATTGACATCCGTTTGCATGTCATTATCCGTCCGCGTGGAGGAGATTTTCTGTACACACCTTCTGAACTGGAGATTATGGAAGAAGATATTCGGGCTGCCCGTCAGGCGGGAGCCGATGGAGTGGTGTTCGGTTGCCTTACACCGGAAGGCGAGCTGGACAAGCCGGCCATGCAGCGTCTGATGGAAGCTTCTAAAGGACTTTCGGTGACTTTCCACCGTGCATTTGATTATGTCAAGTCACCCCGTGAGGCACTTGAAGAACTGATAGGCATGGGGGTGAACCGTGTGCTGACTTCCGGCCAGATGCCTACGGCCATGGAAGGGGCACCCTTGCTGGCTGAACTGGTGAAGCAGGCGGGCGACCGCATTATCATTATGCCGGGCTGCGGAGTGAACGAACATAACATTGCGGAACTGGCTCGTGTGACGGGAGCCGGTGAGTTCCATTTTTCGGCGCGCGAACAAAAAGAAAGCCGGATGCTTCTTCGCAATCCGGCTTTGTCGATGGGAGGTACGGATATGGATGAATATGCTCATCCGGTTACGACTCCCGAAAAGGTGCGTCGCACCATTGAGGCGCTTACAGTCCGTGGATAACATGGAGCAGTTGCTCGCCCATGCCGATGGTGTATCCGTGTGATTCGAAGACTACACGGTTGAACGTATCGCCCAGGATAATCACCGGCAGGGTGGGTTTGCTGCCCAGCTTCATATTTTCAGCAATCATTTTCAGAATGCTTCCGTCTTTGTCTATACCGAACACTACGTTCGACGGAAGGTTGGGGAATTCCTTGCGGTCGAATTTCTTATAGGCTGCTTCGTCAGTGAAGAGCAGTACAATCGTACGTCCCCATTTCTCAAATTCCGCTTTCTTTACTTCGATGTCTTTCAGGGCATGGTTGGTCGGTTCCTGACCTACGCCCAATACGCCGACAATGTAATATCCTCTTCCTGTGGTGTTGAGTACAGATACTTGTTCGTCTGTGCCCGGACGGGTGTAGAGTGCTTCGGAATTGAAGCTGCCGATAACACGTACTTCTTCCGTATTGTTGCGCATGCAGAGAGGAGTCACTGTGGTCTTTCCTTTGTCGACAGAGAAGAATGAAACCTGGCTCAATACGCCTCCGTTGGCCATACGACTACCCGTTACCATCATGTAATAACCGGTCGACATGCTGCTTCCGTTTTTCAGCAGAGAAGCCCAGCTGGCATCTTCCGGATGGTTCTGCAACAGGAATGTGCCGTTGTCATACTTCGACAGGGTGAAGTGAGTGTAATATTTCGGATTGTCCAGTCGAGGAATAGCCTGGTAAGTAGCTTTCAATACACCTTCCGACAGACTTCCACCTTCTGAACTTTCAAAGTCCACCAATACCGGTTTTCCGTTGAGGCGGTAGCAGATGTTACCGTTTACTTCATCCTTCCAGGCGGGGATACCTAAGCTACGGGCAGCAGCTACGAAGAAAATGTCTCTGGACTGTGAGTCGGTTACACGGCTGCACCATACACCTTCGGGTGAGGTAATGGTGAATATCGTACTCAGGTCGTTGCGGATAGACAGGCTGTCCTTACACCATTTCACGAGCACTTGCGGGTCGGCTTTGATTTGTGCGGCCAGTTCGGCAGACAAGGCTTTCTGCAGGTAAGTACGATAAGGAGTCAGCATTTCAGTGGCAATGCGCGGTGCAAGCACTTCTTTCACGTCAGCTTTCGCATCGGTAGCATACAAATGGTCTTCCAGAATGCTGCAAGGTGTGTCGCGCAGGTCTTTATCAGCCAGTGTGCTGAGCAATTCCAATGCACGGGCACCCTGTCCCTTTTCCGCAGCATTCGACAGGAACTGCATGATGTCCGCATGGTTTCCTCTGGATTTCAGAATGTATGTGCTTGTCTGGTTCACATCCAGTTTCAGTCCTTCTGCAAAAGCCTTGGCCTTTTCTTCGGTGGGGAAGCTGGCTACGTAAGCATTGCGGATAGAATCTTCCTGAGCCATACGCCGGTTGTTTTCCTTACGCTGTGCATCGGTCACTTCCGGGAAGTTGGCTTTTTCAGCCGGTGGCACAATGTGCAAGGTATCGGTAAATACATCTCCCGGGCGGTGAGAAAGCGTCAATGTGACTTCTTTATCTTTTCCGAAAGAAACTTTCTGCAAGCCGAAGTGGTCATTTGCCGAAGCGTAGACTACCATGTCGCCCAATCCGGCAGAAAGCGATGCTTTTCCTTGTGCATCGGTTGTTTTGTTGGCTACGGTGAAGAATTCAGCGTAATTGTAAATCTTGAACTCTACGTGAGCGCCTTCTACAGCTTTACCCTGAGCATCTACTACCGTAACAGTGACGGGTGCACTCTGTCCGTAGTTGTCGATGATGTTGATTTCCGTATAGTTGGCAGTGGTTTTCATCACTTCTTCCGGTCCGTCGTATGCACCGAATACTTTGGTGTGCATCAGCATACCTCTGCTGGCAGGAGCGTTGAACCATCCTAAATTGAGTACGGGTTCCGGTTCGCAGGCACCGAGGAAGTACCATTTGCCGTCCACCCAGGCTTCTACCCAGGCATGGTTGTCGTCGGTATGCGCCCAGCGCGGAGTGTACACCTGACGGGCAGGGATACCTACGGCGCGGAGAGCAGCTACCAGGAAGGTAGATTCTTCACCGCAGCGTCCGTAAGCCGTCTTGACAGTAGCCATCGGGGCACTTGTACGGATGTCGGTCGGGGTATAGATTACTTTTTCATGACACCAGTGGTTTACTTCCAGCACGGCATCGTACATGGATAGTTTTTCCACACGCGGCATCAGTTCCTGACGGAACACTTCGCGTGCATTGTCCAGGTTTTCGTTGTTCACTCTGACTGGGAGTACAAAGTGGCGGAATATCATGTCAGGAATTCCGGCTCCCCATGAAGTCTCTTTGCGGTTCTGAAGTGCCAGGCGTACATTTTTCAGGTAAAACTCTCCGGAATAGTCGGAAATATCGCCTGGAGTCATGTAGGCATACAGGAACATCATGGCTTCCCGTTCCTCCAGTGACATGTCCTCATTGAAGATATCAAAAAGATTTCCCCGATTGAGAATCTCTTTTTTCTGTCCGAAATCAGCTTCCACCTTGTTGCGGTAATCGGCTTCTTTCAGAAAATGGTTGGGAGAAGTCGAGGTGCACGACGGGAAGAGGCAACTGAGCCAAAATGCAAATGCGGGTATAAGTAGTTTTTTCATGTAGGTAATAAAGATTTGGTAAAAACAGAAATAAAAAAGACACGGAAACGAGAAGTTCTTCTCTGAAGATGGACTTCTACGTTTCTGTGTCTTTTTGCTTAAAATGTAATATGCACTTAGATAGGTTTATATTCTACAAATGCTTCCATAGCTTCATAGCAAGCCAGACCTAACTGGTCGTAAAGTGAAGCAGTTCC
>ERZ791743.1267-NODE-1267-length-15827-cov-17.809219_pt1 | contig 15827 bp, 12 predicted proteins | sample MGYA00509952_ERZ791743 | MGnify/ENA primary metagenome ERZ791743 (study PRJEB30046, sample SAMN00792040) | human gut metagenome | study: EMG produced TPA metagenomics assembly of the A metagenome-wide association study of gut microbiota in type 2...
AGTGTTGGAGGAGGGAAAAAGATAAATCCTACAATCTATATATACGTGCGCAAGGGTGCTGCCAAATTTACCCGACAAGCGCTGCGTCGGACAACAAAAAACAGGCAGCACCCTACAAGTACTGCCTGTTCCAAATCATTTTGTCCATTTTGAATATGGAAAGACGCGCAAGTGTGAATTATAATATTTCCGGTCGCCTGTCACTTCTTTCCCCAGAAAATCAGGATGTTCATAAGTTTCCTCTGGTGAGCCAAGTTCCACTTCCGCCACAATCAACCCCTCGTTCTCACCTAAGAACTCATCTACTTCGAATACGTGCTGCCCCACAGGCACGAGCCACCGGATTTTATCAATAACCCCGGGCTCGCAAAACTGAAACAGCGCTTTGGCTTCGTCTGCCGTAATTTCCTTTTCAAATTCAAAACGCGAGAGCCCTCCATCGAGCGAAGGCCCTTTTATCGTCAAGTAGCCCCGGCCATCTCTCAGCCGGACACGCACCGTCCTTCCCTGCTGGCTACAGATATACCCCTGCACGATACGGCTGTGCGACACCGCTGCCGAGCGGAAATCCCCTTCGACCAAGAACTTGCGTTCTATTTCCTGGGCCATTTATCACACAAATGTATAAGCCAACACAATCAATACGCCCAGCAGCACCAGCACCAAGGCTATTCCACTGATTACGTTACGAGCCTGCCGCTCCTGTTTCTCTTCGAGCGCCTTTTTCTTTGCTTTATGTTTCGTATTCATAATATATAGTATTTAGGTTCATCGCCTGGTTACACTTTCCGTTTCCTTGTAAATCTCCGTATAATACGGATTCATATGATATGCTGTTTCGGTCACTTGCCGACTTTGGACCGGTAAATCCTCCTCCAATCCTGCCTACAACATACCACCCATCAGATTTCCGGTTCAACTCACCAATAACTACCCCTCAAACTCTGACACCGGTTTGACCGAACCTGCAGAGTCAGCCTCAACACATCCGACTACCGGCATTACCGCAGCGGCTTCAGTCAGGACTCAGCCTCCTGTTCTGAAAATTCCATGAGATAAGCCTTGATGAATCCGTCTATTTTTCCGTCCATCACACCACCCACATCGCTGGTCTGGAATCCGGTACGGTGATCCTTCACCCGCCGGTCGTCAAAGACGTAGCTTCGGATCTGGCTTCCCCACTCAATTTTTTTCTTTCCGGCCTCAATCTTGGCCTGTGCCGCTTTACGCTTCTGCAATTCGCGGTCATAGAGTTGTGAGCGCAGCAGTCGCATCGCATTTTCCCTGTTCTCCAGCTGCTTCCGGCTCTCTGTATTTTCAATAAGGATTTCTTCTTCCTCTCCTGTATCAGGGTCTTTGTATTGATAACGCAGACGAACGCCGGTTTCCACCTTGTTCACATTCTGTCCACCGGCACCACCGGAGCGGAACAAGTCCCAGCTGATTCTCGACGGGTCTACATACACTTCTATGGTATCGTCGACCAGCGGCGTCACGAAAACCGAAGCAAAACTGGTCATCCGCTTTCCCTGTGCATTGTAGGGCGACACGCGCACCAAGCGGTGCACGCCGTTTTCACTTTTCAGATAGCCATAGGCATAGTCGCCTTCTATCTCCATCGTCACCGTTTTGATGCCGGCTTCATCGCCGTCCTGCAGGTTGGAAATCGATGTTTTATATCCTTGTGCTTCTGCATATCGCAGGTACATACGCATCAGCATGGCGGCCCAGTCCTGGCTTTCCGTACCGCCCGCGCCGGAATTGATTTTCAGCACACACGACATGACATCTTCTTCCTGACGCAGCATATTCTTCAGTTCGAGTGCTTCAACGGCTTCGATGGCCTTAGCATAGGCTTCGTCCACTTCTTCCTCCGTTACCATCTCGTCCTTATAGAAGTCGAAAGCCAGAGCCAGTTCGTCCGTCAGGAGCTTCACCTCCCGATAGCCGGTAATCCACTTTTCCAGCCCCTTCACCTTCTTCATCTGTTCCTCGGCGCTTTTGGCATCATCCCAAAAGCCGGGGGCCTGTGTCCGCAACTGTTCTTCTTCCAGTTGGATGACTTTTGCATCGATATCCAGATACCGGTTCAGTGCTTCTACTCTATCCTTGACTTCTTTCAGTTGTTCACTTGTTATCATTTTGCTCTATTCGATTCGTCTCTTTTCGTCGTTATCTTCCTGCACTCCCCAGAGGGGATGCCCTGTTTTTATCTGTCCTATAATGGCGGCGTTTTTCAGATGAACGGACGCTTATTTCGCGTCGTGCATCATTTCTGCCTCACGATACAACTTGTCTATCGCTTCAGCATAGTGTTCATACACCACCCGTCTTCTGATTTTCAGTGTATTCGTCAGTTCCCCGCTTTCCATCGTAAATGGTTTCGGGAGAAGCAGGAAATGTTTTACCTGTTCATAATGCACCAAATCCTGCTGCAGGGTATCGATACGTTCCCGGATGAAATTCACCGCATCAGGGCAGGCACAGAGTTCTTCTCGGCTACCGAAGTTCCATCCCTGTTCCCGTCCCACCTTTTCCAAGGCTTCATAGGCCGGTATAATCAGAGCCGAAACAAATTTCCGCTGGTCGGCCACTACCACCACCTGCTCGATATAACGATCTACAGAAAGTTTCGTCTCTATCATCTGCGGTGCGATATATTTTCCGTTCGATGTCTTGAACAGGTCCTTGATGCGTTCCTTGAGGAAGAGTTCTCCGTCTTTCATATATCCGGCATCCCCGGTATGGAACCACCCGTCGGCATCTATAGCCTCACGCGTTTCCTTCTCCTTCTTATAATAGCTAGGCATAATGGTTTTTCCGCGAAGCAGAATTTCCCCATTGTCCGCAATTTTAATCTCAAGGCCATCAATAACGCGCCCTACCGACCCCAGACTCACCGGCTGGTCCGTCCGGTCGCACGAAACGGTCGCCGTCGATTCCGTCAGTCCGTATCCGCACACCATATTGATGCCTGCCGCATGCACGAAGCGTTCCACCTCAGGCGAAACAGTTGCTCCGGCCGTCGGAAACATATTGGCCCTTTCCAGTCCCAGTTTATGTTTCAGCACCTTGATAATGGTCCGCTCATAAATTGCATATTGCAACCGAAGCCCCAGGGGAGCCTTGCGCCGCTTTGACGTATACTGCTCCCAAAGCCGGCCGCCCACATTGAGGGCACTGCGAATCAGACTGCGCTGCACAGCAGGACCGTTTTCCATCTGCTCCAGCACTGCCTGATATACTTTTTCCCAAAAGCGCGGCACACTGCACATGGCCGTGGGGTGCACCTCCTGCATGGAGCGCTGCACATCGTGCGGACGCAGATTCACAGCCAAGCGGCCGCCTTCAGCCAGCACCAAATACGACCAGGCCCTTTCAAACACATGGGTAAACGGCAGAAAACAGAGAGACAAGTCCTTGTCCGAAACCGGCACCACACGGTCGTTCTGCAGGAAGCCTTCATGATACATGGCATAGGTCAGGATTACGCCCTTGCTGTTTCCGGTTGTTCCGCTGGTGTAAAGTATGTTGGCAATATCGTCAAAACTGGCCGCCTTCTTCCGCGTTTCCAGTTCCTCAGTCTGCCCGGCTCCATCACCCAGCGCCAGGAACTCATCAAAATAGACGGAAAGATGGTCGGCCGGATTCTTTTTCACTTCCCGGTCGAAAATAATCAGCTTTTCCAACGTAGGACACAATGCCATCACATTGAAAGCCGTATCATATTGCTGCTGCTCTCCGACGAACACGAAGCGCACTTCAGCATCGTTCACCATATAGGCCACCTGTGCCACGCTGCTCGTGGCATAGAAAGGAATCGTCACCGCACGCACGCCATAGGCACCGAAATCAGTATACAGGCACTCCGGCTTGTTTTGCGAAAAGACGCCGATATTTTCCTGTACCCGCACACCGAGTCCCAGCAGGGAAAGGGAAACCCGCCCCACCTGAGCGGCAAATTGCTTCCAGCTCACCGGCACCCAGCAGTTTTTCGCATAATCGCGGTATCTCAAGGCCTCACGGTCGCCATATTTCTGCGCCTGTTCAGCAATCAATCGGGATAAATGACAATTATTCAGCATGTTCTTGTGTCCTTTGCTTAATAGGGACAAAGATAATAGTTTTTATTTGGAAAAAGTGAATATTTCTAAATTATTTCATCCTACGGCCCATCCGCGGCTCATTCGGCCAGCAGACGCACATAGGTGGCTATGGCCGCCTCCACCTCGCTGTCGCGGATAAACTCGTCCGCCGTATGCGAACGCGCCGAATCGCCGGGTCCCATCTTGAACGAGGGGAAAGGCATCAAGGCCTGGTCGCTCAACGTCGGCGACCCGTAAGGCCGTCCGCCCAGCGCCACGGCACGCTTCACCAGCGGATGCTCCGGGTCAATACGGGAGGAGTTGAGCCGGGTAGAACGGGGCACCACTTCCGCCCGCACGTTCTTCCGTATTTCCGCCAGGAGTTCTTCGTTCGAATAGCATTCATTCGGCCGCACATCCACCGTGAAGCGACATTCGTCGGGCACCACATTGTGCTGGCTTCCCGCCTGAATCACGGTCACGCTCATTTTCACAGGTCCCAGCAGGTCCGATTTCCGTTCGAAGCGGTGTGTGCGGAACCATTCGATGTCGGGCAAGGCTTCATACAAGGCATTGACGCCTACCTCGCGTGCCGCATGCCCAGCCTTACCCCGTGCAGTCACATCGAGCACCATGAGTCCTTTCTCGGCAATGGCCGGCTGCATACCGGTGGGTTCACCCACCAGCGCCACCTCCACGGAAGGCAACAGCGGTAACACCGCTTCCAGTCCGTTGCGGCCGGACACCTCTTCCTCCGCCGATGCCAGAAACACCAGATTCCAGGGCAACGTTCCATCGCGATGCAGCAGTTCAAAGGCAGCCAGCAGGCTCACCAGTCCGCCGCCACAATCATTGGTTCCCAGTCCATATAGCCGGTCGCCTTCCCGAACGGCTCCATAAGGGTCCCGCTGCCAACCCTTCACCGGTTTCACCGTGTCAATATGCGCATTGAGCAGCAATGCAGGGCGCCTGTCATCCCAAGCCTCTCCCTCGCACCACAGGTTATTGCCCATGCGCCGGGGATGGAGTCCGCAGTCCATCAGATATTTTTCCAGGAAATCGGCTTTTTCCTTTTCCTCACGGCTGACGGCGGGAATACGCACCAGCCGTTCCAGCAGTTCCATTGCAGCGGCCGTTGCGGCCGACAGCGCCGGCATTGTCAGTTCTTTCATTCCTCTTCGGTTTCTGGTTATTGGATTCTGTCGCAAAGTTAGCTTTTTTTCACGGAAGCCTGAGTGCATACCGGCAAAAAGGGCTACACTCCTTCCACACGTCCTGTCTCCCCGCGTCACGAAACGAAGCACAACGGACTTCTGTCCTGTTTTCGGAATATCTTCAAAGCCTTTATCGGGCAGGCGAAATTGTCGCTTTCAGTTTTTTTTTCTACTTTTGCATAAAATAGGAGGCGGCTCGGCATAAAAACTGAACAAGCTCATTTTCCTGCACTCGCCTTTCACTATTTTTGCATAAAATAGGAGGCGGCCCGGCATAAAAACCGAACAAGCCCGTTTTCCTGCACTCGCTTTCATCCAACAGAAGGCAGCGCGGCCAACGCCGGAGCAGGAAAAACGTTTCTGCCCGGCCACAGTTTTGCCTCCTGCGATTCTGTCGGCTTGCGCACTCCGTGCCTGCCCCTGAAACCACTACACATAATATGAAGATTACCGAACTAATCAGCAGCGATAAGGGTACCGCCTTTTCCTTCGAAGTGCTGCCGCCGCTCAAAGGCACCGGCATCGAGGGACTGAAGCGTACGATCGACCTGCTGCGCGAGTTTTCGCCGCGATACATCAACATCACCACCCACCGCTCGGAATACGTCTACCGCGATTTGGGCGACGGACTGATGCAGCGTTCGCGGCTGCGGCGACGCCCCGGAACGGTGGCGGTGGCAGCCGCCATTCAGAATGAGTACCACATTCCCGTGGTGCCTCACATCCTGTGCTCCGGCTTCACCCGCGAGGAAACCGAATACGTATTGCTCGACCTCCAGTTCCTGGGCATCGAAAACCTGCTGGTCCTGCGGGGCGACAAGGCCAAGGAGGACGCACAGTTCCGTCCCACACCCGACGGTTATAGCCACACCACCGAGTTGCAACAGCAAATCAACCAGTTCAACGCCGGCCAGTTTATCGACGGCTCCCCCATACAGGTGCCGGGCCGCCCGTTCAGCTACGGCGTCGCGTGTTACCCCGAGAAACATGAGGAAGCGCTCAATCTCGACACCGATTTCCACTGGTTCGCACAAAAGGTGGCGCTGGGCGCCGAATACGGCGTCACCCAGCTCTTCTACGACAATGCGGCCTACTTCCGTTTTGTCGACCGTGCCCGCCGCGCCGGCATACAGGTCCCCATCATTCCGGGCATCAAGCCGCTTACCCGCCTCTCGCAGCTGACCGTCATTCCCAAGACCTTCCACTGCGACCTGCCCGAGCCTCTGGCACACGAAGCACTCAAATGCCGCACCGATGAGGAAATCAAGGCACTGGGCGTGGAGTGGAGCATTGCCCAATGCAAGGAACTGATAACCCACGGGGTGCCCAGCATCCATTTTTACACGATGTCGGCAGCCGACAGCATTGCCCGCATTGCCCGCAACATCTACTGATCAACCGGCCCGCCGCCCATTTCCGAACTTACGCCTATGCAATTTTCCGATGTCATCGGGCAGCAGGAAATCAAGACCCTCCTGCGCCGCCAGCTTGAAGAAGGGCATGTACCTCATGCCCAACTGTTCTGTGGCGCCGCTGGCAGCGGACAGCTGGCCATGGCCCTGGCCTATGCATCGGCCCTGCTCTGCCGCCACCCGCAGGCACAGGAAGCCTGCGGCCAGTGCCCGTCGTGCAAGATGCTGGAATCGTGGTGCCACCCCGATCTCCATTTTGTCTTTCCCGTGGTCAAGCCGGCCGGCAGCAGCGAAGCCGTCAGCGACCTCTATCTGCGCGAATGGCGCGAACAACTGGCCGACACGCCCTACTTCGACCACCTCAGCTGGCTGCGCCGCATCGGTGTCGAAAACCAGCAGTCGCTCATTTCCGTGGCCGAAAGCGACCTCATCCTGCGCAAGCTCAGTCTGGCCGCGTCGCAAGGCGGATACAAGGTGATGATTATCTGGCTGCCCGAGCAGATGAACGCGGCTGCGGCCAACAAGTTGCTCAAGATTCTGGAAGAACCGCCCGGACAAACCGTGTTCCTCCTCGTCTCCGAGCATCCCGAACGCCTGCTCCCCACCATTCTCAGCCGCACGCAGCAGATTGTCTTTCCGGCTCTCACCACTGCCGACCTCGAACAGGTGCTCACCGAGCGCCACCATCTCCAGCCCGACGATGCCCGGACCGTGGCGCGTCTCAGCACCGGCAGCTATGTGCGCGCACTCCAGGAAGTGCTCATCCATGAGGACAACGCCATGTTCTTCGACCTCTTCGTCCTGCTGATGCGCCTGAGCTACCTGCGCAAGATCAAGGACCTGCATGAGTGGGCCGAGCAAGTAGCCTCGTGGGGACGCGAGCGGCAAAAGAACTTTCTCGACTACTGCCAACGGCTCGTACGCGAGAATTTCATCTACAACTTCCGGCAGCCTGAACTCAACTACCTCAACCGAAAGGAAGCCGATTTTGCCGTCAACTTTGCCCGCTTCATCAACGAGCGCAACGTCATCCCCATCACGGAGGAAATCGCCGATGCCCAGCGCGACATCGAGCAGAACGTCAATCCGCACATGATCTTCTTCGACTTTGCCCTGAAAATGATTGTCCTGCTCCTGCGCTGACCTCTGCCTCACGAACAATCCCGGCCGCCCCTCCCGCGCGGCCCTCTCCATAACCCCGCCGGAGCGTTTCCGCGCCTACCGGCCCAAACTCATCCCAGATATGGAAAACGAATTCAAGATAACTCCCTGCCTGCGCGGCCTCTGTCCGCAGGGCTGCGGCCGCCAGGACCGGCAGCTCAACACCTACGACTATCTGGCAGACATCCCCGGCAATGCCGAGTCCTGCGAATTTGTCGAGGTGCAGTTCAAGCACACCCGCAAAGGTTATTTCCGCAACGAAAACCACCTGCCCCTGGTCAAGGGAGACATCGTGGCCGTTGAAGCCTCGCCCGGTCACGACATCGGCGTGGTTACCCTCACGGGCCAGCTCGTGCCGTTGCAGATGCGCAAGGCCTGCCTCAAACCCGGCACAGAAATCAAGCGCATCTACCGCAAGGCACGCCCCGGCGACATCGAAAAGCACGAAGAAGCCAAAGCGCTGGAACAGGACACCATGATACGCTCCCGCCAGATAGCCAAGGAACTCAATCTGGATATGAAAATCGGCGACGTGGAATACCAGGGCGACGGCAACAAAGCCATCTTCTATTACATTGCCGATGCCCGCGTCGACTTCCGTCAGCTCATCAAGGTGCTGGCCGAAACCTTCCGCGTCCGCATCGAGATGAAACAAATCGGTGCCCGCCAGGAAGCCGGACGCATCGGCGGTATCGGCTCCTGCGGCCGTGAACTGTGCTGCGCCACCTGGATGAAAAACTTCAACTCCGTGTCCACCTCCACGGCCCGCCTGCAGGACATATCGCCCAACCCGCAGAAACTGGCAGGACAGTGCGCCAAGCTCAAGTGCTGTCTCAACTATGAAGTGGATACCTACATCGAAGCCAGCCGGCGCCTGCCGGCCCGCGACCTTACGCTCGAAACGGCCGATGCTACCTACTACCTGTTCAAGGCCGACATTCTGGCCGGCCTCGTCACCTACAGCACCGACCGTCGCCTGGCCGCCAATCTCGTCACCATCACCGCCGCCCGCGCCCATGAAGTAGCCGCCCTCAACAAGCGGGGCGAAAAGCCTGTCAGTCTGGAAGAAGGCAACGGAGCAGCAACCGAACGCCCTGTCGACCTCGTGGAGCAGGAGGACCTGCACCGCTTCGACAAGAACAAACGGCGCAAAAATGCCAAACGGCGTGGCGGCGATGCCGAAAACCCGCGCCGCAAGGCCGATGCCGCATCGCGTACCGACGAACCGCGGACAGACAAGGAAGCCAAGACTACCGGTGAGGCCGCTGCCACTCAGGAGAATCCGCCACGCCAGCAAGGCGGCAACGGACGCAAGGGAGGAAACCGTCGCAAGGGAGGCAACCGCAACGGCCGTCCTGCCGGCGAAGGCAAACCGGCCGCCCCCGCCGCCCCCAAGGAGTAAACTTCTCCCGTCGCCGCCCCGGAACCTCCGCCGGCAATGCGCCGGAATACCGGCAGTCCTGGCCATGCATTCTCATGGAGCATCAGTCCGCCACCGGCCTCGCTCCATCAACCCAACGGAAACTCTTTATCCATGCGCTTTTTCTCCTCCTTCCATCCACGCCGTGCCCGACAGTCAGTCCTTCTGGCTGCCGCCGCGCTGCTTGTGGCACTGGCAGGTTGCGAACATACCCCCGGCGCCTTCGGCCACCACGATTTTACGGCCGAAGGCTGGCCGGCCGGCGACACCCTCAGTTTCCCCGTCGATTCCGTCACAGTTCCCGGCTCCTACCGCCTTACCGTCTGCATACGGAGTACTGTCACCCCTTCCTATCCCTTTCAGCAGCTGGTATTGGAAGTCGTACAGGACTGGCAATCTCCTCTGCCGCGCCGTGCCGACACCCTCAGTTTCCACATGTCCGCCCCCGACGGTGAAAGATATGCCCCCGGCGTCAGCCTTTTCTCCACGGCCGACACCCTGTCCGTGCCCTATCTCCCAGCCGGTAGCCGCGGCACCCTGCGCCTGCGCCACCTGATGCGGCGCACTCCTCTGCCAGGACTGCACGACGTCAGCGTGCTGCTGGAGCGCATCTCCTGACCCCCAGGCTCTCCTCTTCATTCCCCTCCGGTCCTTCTCTCCTTTCTTTATCGGATATATGCCTTCATATATCCAAATACCCACTACGTCTGCGCAAACCCGTCACAAATAACAACCTCAAACCCGTTCATTTCATATTCAAGTTCCTGATGAGGGAAAAGGATTGTGATACATGGACGTACCGACAGGTGCGTCCGATGTTTTCTAAACGTGCGGATACTGATACAATGAACGGCGGTTTCCATATAGGAAGATGCCGCAAAATGTGGAGAGAAGAAAGCCGGGAGTATTCGGCTGGTTGTACTTTTATTTGGTATCTGGAGTTGTCCGAACAACGGACGCACCTATATCGGTACGTCCCTACATCCTGCATCGCGGAAAATGCCTTCACGCAGTCAACGGAAAGCAGGGATACGGAGCGACGAACGGCTGACGGGCATGATGCAAGGAAACACCGCGGATAAGGGGATAATGATTACGATGTAGGGACGTACCGACAGGTGCGTCCGACGCTTCCTAAACGTGCGGATACTGATACAATGAACGGCGGTTTCCAAAACGTGCGGATGCTTATGATGTGAACGACGGTTTCCATATAGGAAGATGCCCTAAACGTGGAGAGAAGAAAGCCGGGAGTATTCGGCGATTGTACTTTTATTTGGCATCTGAAGCTGTACGAACAACGGACGCACCTATCGGTACGTCCCTACATCCAGCATCGCGAAAAATGCCTTCACGCAGTCAACGGAAAGTAGGGATACGGAGCGACGAATGGCTGACGGGTATGATGCAAGGAAACACCGCGGATAAGGGGATAATGATTGCGATGTAGGGACGTACCGACAGGTGCGTCCGATGTTTTCCAAACGTGCGGATACTGATACAATGAACGACATTTCCAAAACGTGCGGATGCTTATGATGTGAACAGAGGTTTCCATATAGGAAGATGCCGCAAAATGCGGAGAGAAGAAAGCCGGGAGTATTCGGCGATTGTACTTTTATTTGGCATCTGAAGCTGTCCGAACAACGGACGCACCTGTCGGTACGTCCCTACATCCAGCATCGCGGAAAGCATTCGTGGACAGTCAACGGAAAGCAGGGATACGGAGCGACGAATGGCTGACGGGCATGATGCAAGGAAACAGCGCGGATAAGGGGATAATGATTGCGATGTAGGGACGTACCGACAGGTGCGTCCGGACGTTTTCCAAACGTGCGGATGCTAATACAATGAACAACATTTCCAAAACGTGCGGATGCTTATGATGTGAACGGCGGTTTCCATATAGGAAGATGACTTAAAACGCCGAGAGAAGAAAGCCGGGAGTATTCGGCGGTTGTATTTTGATTTTGGCATTTGGAGGTGCCCGGGCAACGGACGCACATCAATCTATTCCCCAAACTCCCCACTGTAGAAAGCGCAGACAAAACCTTCGACAAAAAAGCGGAAACGCTACCCTTCCACGACAAATCAGGAAGAGGCAGCGTTTCCGCTATTTGTTATTCCGGGCACACCGGTTATTCACCCGAATCCCACGGACCGTTACTGTTCCAAATGGGATTCCGGTGTGTCGAATAAGTATCATTGGCATTATGTTCTTCATCGTTCACACCAACCCCCAAGTTACTGCTGGCCAGCATCTGTTCCGGTTCCAGCTCTACCATTTCACTTCGTGGTATCACATATTTCTTTTTCATATTCTTGTGTTTTTACTTTGTTTCTTTACTGTTGTGCTGCGTGACATCTCCGCATCCCCGCTATTTCACGATAAACTTCCTGCCGTTGCGGATATAGATGCCGGGACGAAGAGGTTCAGATACCCGACGTCCGCTCAAGTCGTAGACGGGACCGCCATCCGCATGTTCCGGCTGCACCTCTGAAATGCCGGTAGGCTCATCAAACGTCATCGTCATGCAGTCCTGCAATTCCGCCCCGCGCAAATAAGCCTTTCGCGCCGGCAGCACAGAACCCGGAGTAGCCCGATAAAAGCCGAAACCGTTGCTGCCATTCGTCAGGATATAGGGATGTTCCTCGGCCAGCATCACCTTCGGTCCGTCGGCCGAATGGCCCAGCAGATTGCCCTCCAGTTCCACAGCCGTTGCGCCGTCAGCAGCCGGTTCCATCTCGAAAGAAGCCTCCTTCTCTGCAATCAGTATCACTCCGGCATGGTCGGGAATCACCTGTCCCTCACGCACAGCCGGCCGCAGCCATACCTTTCCGCCAGCTGCTGCCGCAGCGATATATGCTGTCACGCCCTGAGGTACCACTGTCGCATAGGGCGCGCTGAACGTAGCCAACTGCCACTCCTTACCGTCGATTTCCGCAGGCTTCGCCGTCACTTCGCTTCCTACTTCTTCCAGAAAGAAGGCTGAGGAATGGGTATCATTATAGAAAGGCGATTCTCCAGAATCAAAACCACTATCGTCGCTCAGTTCCTTCAACACGAAATAGGCTGCCTGGTTACGGGAATAGCGCCAGCCCTGCACGGCAATCATGCCCAACAAATCGGCATTCTCACCTGTAACATTACCGCCCGACACGAGCTTGGAAAGCGTCAAATCACAATAGGTACTGTTATACGTAGTCAGATAACCCTTGTTGTCGTTGTAGCCCTGCGGTTTGAGTTGAAAATCATTCCATTCTTTCTTACTTGCGCCCTTCCAAATCAGATAAGAATCATCCAAAGCCTGGAAGTTGAACTTCACGTCGCTCAAACGGGTACATACATAAGCGGTAGCCTCTGTTTCCTCCGTTGTCAGCTGCAGTCCCGACGAAGTCAGTTGGAAATAACGTCTCTCGCCGTTCTTCATCACGTTGACAAAGCGGTAACAGCCCCCGGTCACAGGCCATTCGAGTTCTTCCGTTTCATTGATAAACGAGGTGATGGCCGCCTCCAGAGCAACGTTATTGGTGGGATGCCCAATCTGCTCTTCCAGATTTATACGGCACTCGGCATCATACGCAGGATAACCTACACCGCGATGCGCCACCAGTTTCCTGGCCTGCTCCAGCAGTGCTTCATCCACTTCTTCCCCGCCTCCGATTTCTTCCTCCGGCCCCCAATAGAGCCCACCGGTTATCTCGGAAATATTCAAGGGAAGGAAAGTCATTAAGTAACCTTCATCATTTTTATATCCACTTCCTTCGTAAAAAAAGCCAACGCGAGTATCAGGCAAAATAGTCATTGTAGAATAAGCTGAGTTCCCATTGTCTACTTCAAGACCTAATTTCCAGCCTTGCGCCATCTCGGTCGGTGTATAGGTTCTGTTTTCTATTTCCTTATAATAGATGGAAACATTCGAACGCCCACTTCCTGTCGGCACCGATTGGAACAGCAAGGTGATCGGATCGCCATCCGCATTTTTGGCTCCTTCGTAAAGCATGATTTCACCATTCGTACTATTAGCGCCAAAGTGCAAGCCATCAGACACCTCCGTACTCTGCACAGCTGTTTCCCAATGGCCCGCATCTCCTATTGTATAATCATCATAGTGAAACACATTAAAGTTTCTGCCACCTCCCGAGGACATTCGCGAACTTAGCACCACATCGCCATTGGGCAGTTCTTCCACCTTGGGTTCGTTGGCGTCCACCGTACAGGCCGGTCCATCGCCCAACATTTTCCAGGTTTCACCAAAATCATCAGAATAGACCACGTAATTGCGTTGGTTACCGTTCCACATTTTTACCAACATGGCACCATAAACACGATAATATTTTTCGCGTTTGATTTTCGAAGACTGCACCAAACGGCCAGCACCAAAAAAAGCAGCCGCTACCGTTTCTCCAAAAACATTATCCCTACCGACAAACCAAGAACTCACATTTTCTGGTTTATTCCATGTTTCACCTCCATTACTACTCCTCAATTGAGCGACATAATTATTCCTTCCATCAGTCGCTAATACAAAGAAAACATCACCGGCCACACACATCACAAGCATTTCTTCTGATTCACGATCTGCAACAAGAGCTGCATCTCCAAAAGCCGTAGTAAAGCCGCCCAAAAAATTTCCTGTACCATCTGCAATCTTTTTCTCAGTTCCCCATTCAAATTTTCCATCGCCGCTTATTGCTATACTCCTACGCAAATGTAAATCTACTTCTGGACTATCAAACAACATTGCATCTCCTACATCCTTTCCGTCTGGCCGGTAATCGGAGATGGCAACAACATGTCCGTCATGCGTTGTGGCGATGGCGGGAATACGATAAGGCACGCTGCCGTTTGAGGTACCAAAAAGCACCTGTTTGCGTGCCTGCCAGTCCTGCGCACACAAGTTTCCCATGCAGAAGAACAGGAACGCCAGGAGCAACCATTTTGATTTTTCCATTTTGATTTGGTTTTTCATTTTCCCAGACGTGACTCACTTTCAAGGCGAACGGAGTCAACATCTCAATAAAAAATTAACTCTTTTTTATGAACGTCGCAAAAATAATTAAAAATATTTTTTATTTATCCTTGATAAGGAAAAAAATTATTACAAAACGAACAAAAAGCTGATTTTTTGACCTTTTCTTACCTTTTTTCCCGAATTTCTTTACATTAAGACACTAAATGTGAGTAAGTAAAGGATAAATAGGTAAGAATGTACCAACAGGTGCGCCCGACGTTTCCTAAACGGACGGATACCTGTGACAGGAACGGAGGTCTCCATATAGGAAGATGGCCAAAACGCGGGAAGGAGGGGGAAGCCGTGAGTTTTCAGGCGATGGCACATGACTGCGGCAATGGGAAGTGTCGGGGCAACAACGACGAACGGCGGAGGGGATTCACGCCAATGCCACAAGCGGGGATAAGGTTTGCGATGTAGGGACGTACCGGCAGGTGCGTCCAATGTTTCCCAAACGGGCGGATGCTTATGGCAGGAACGGAGGTTTCCACACGGGAAGATACCCCAAAAACGCGGAGGAAGGAATAGCGGGAGTATTCGGGCGGCTGTACTTTTATTTTGCAGCCGGAGCTGTCCGGGCAACGGACGCACCTAATCGGTACGTCCCTACATCACGCATCGCGGAAAACGCCGGCGGGCGGTCAACGGAATGCAGGGATAAAATATGGGGAACGGCAAGCACGGCAGATGCAGGCGAACGCCACGAGCGGAGGAGAATGATTGCGATGTAGGGACGTACCGGCAGGTGCGTCCGATGTTTCCCAAACGAACGGATGCTTATGGCAGGAACGGAGGTTTCCACACGGGAAGATACCCCAAAAACGCGGAGGAAGGAATAGCGGGAGTATTCGGGCGGCTGTACTTTTATTTTGCAGCCGGAGCTGTCCGGGCAACGGACGCACCTAATCGGTACGTCCCTACATCACGCATCGCGGAAAACGCCGGCGGGCGGTCAACGGAATACAGGGATGGGATACGGCAAACGCCACGAACGGGAGATAATGATTGCGATGTAGGGACGTACCGGCAGGTGCGTCCGACCTTTCCAAAACGTACAGATGCTAAGACCATGAACGGCGGTTTCCATATTGAAAGATGCCCCCCAAAAAACGCGAAGGAAGGAAAAGACGTGCGTATCCGGGCGGTTGTATCTTTGAATGGGTAGATGGAGGCATCTTGGCAACGGACGCACCTGGCGGTACGTCCCTACATCCGGCATCGCGGAAAACACCGGGGGCGGTCAACGGAATGCAGGGATGAGATACGGTAAACGCCACGAACAGGGGATAATGATTGCGATGTAGAGACGTACCGGCAGGTGCGTCCGACCTTTCCAAAACGGGCGGATCTTATGATGGGAATGACGGTTCCGATAAAGGAAGAATGCCCTAAAACGCGGAGGAAGAAAAAGACATGCGTATTCGGGCGGTTGCATTTTGATTGGGCAGATGGGGGTATCCGGGCAACGAGGGTGTGTCAAAATGTATGTTAATATGCATTTTGATGCACTTTCTTTATTT
>ERZ791743.1274-NODE-1274-length-15763-cov-19.142730_pt1 | contig 15763 bp, 7 predicted proteins | sample MGYA00509952_ERZ791743 | MGnify/ENA primary metagenome ERZ791743 (study PRJEB30046, sample SAMN00792040) | human gut metagenome | study: EMG produced TPA metagenomics assembly of the A metagenome-wide association study of gut microbiota in type 2...
CTGTGTATGTATTGGAAATAAATTAATCTCAAAATAAAACTATGAAACAGGTATTCAAATTATTACTGGCCTGTGCTGTCGGAGTATTGCCGATGTCGGTTGGGGCCAAAGATTCCGAAGCGACAGAGGTTCGGAAAATGATTGATAAGGTAAATCAGCATTGGCAGGCAGAAAATTCACCGGAAGTACGTTCATTCTGGGATAATGCTGTATATCATACGGGTAATATGGAAGCCTATTTCCTGACGGGAAATGAGACTTATCGTGCTTATTCTGAAACTTGGGCAAACTATAACCAGTGGAAGGGAGCGAAGAGTGATAACCGTGCGGAGTGGAAATATTCTTACGGAGAGTCGGATCAGTATGTCCTTTTTGGTGACTACCAGATTTGTTTCCAGACTTATACCGATTTGTACAATTTAGCTCCGGATGATAAGAAAATCAAACGTGCGCGTGAGGTTATGGAATATCAGATGAGTACCCCGCAGCATGATTACTGGTGGTGGAGTGATGCGTTGTATATGGCGATGCCGGTAATGACAAAACTTTACAAGGTGACTCATAACACGCTGTATCTGGATAAACTGTATGCTTATTTGCAGTATTCTGACAGCATCATGTTCGATAAGGAAGAGAATCTTTATTACCGTGATGCAAAATACATTTATCCGAAACACAAGACGGTAAACGGTAAGAAGGATTTTTGGGCCAGAGGTGATGCCTGGGTATTGGCCGGACTGGCTAAAGTGTTGAAGGACTTGCCGGAAGAATACAAGCATCATCAGTTCTTTGTGGATAAGTTTCAGAAGATGGCAAAAGCCGTCGCAGCTATCCAACAGCCTGAAGGTTACTGGACACGCAGCATGATGGATCCGGAGTTTGCACCGGGACCGGAAACCAGTGGAACAGCTCTGTTTACATACGGATTCTTATGGGGTATAAACAATGGGTATTTGGAAAAAGATATATACATGCCAGTGGTGCAGAAGGCATGGAACTATTTGTCAAAGAAAGCACTTCAGAAAGACGGAACGGTAGGTTATGTACAGCCTATCGGTGAAAAAGCAATTCCCGGACAGGTGATTAATGCAAAATCTACCGCTAATTTTGGAGTGGGAGCCTTCTTATTGGCTGCTTGTGAGTATGTTCGTTACTTGGAAGCACCTCAAACTACAGATCGTGCTTATTGGTGCAAGCTGGCTTATCAGATGGCTTATCCGGTATTGAGCAATATGGCAAAAGGAGAGTTGCAGAAGAATATGCAGCTGGAAGTTAGTCCCACATGGGATGGCCGAAACAAAAAGGTGGCTTATATGGAAACGTTCGGTCGCTTGATGGCTGGTATCGCTCCTTGGCTGACGCTGCCGGATGATGATACAGAAGAAGGAAAGATGCGTAAGGAACTTCGTGAGATGGCTTTGAAGAGCTATGCGAATGCTGTAGACCCGCAAAGTCCGGACTATTTATTATGGAGACAGGAGGGCCAGACTCTGGTAGATGGCGCTTACGTGGCAGAAAGCTTTCTTCGTGCTTACGATCAGTTGTGGAAACCCTTGGATGAAACCACTAAAAAGCGTTATATAGAAGAATTTCAGCAGTTACGTCGTATAGATCCTCCTTATACCAACTGGCTGTTGTTCTCATCTACGATAGAAAGTTTCCTGGCAAAAGCAGGAGCTTCATTCGATGAATATCGTGTGAATTCAGCCATTCGTAAGGTAGAAGAATGGTATACGGGAGATGGCTGGTATGCTGATGGTCCTTCTTTTGCATTCGATTATTACAGCAGTTATGTGTTCCATCCGATGTATCTTGAAACCCTTCAGGCTATGAAGGATGCAAAAGTGCGTAGCCGGATAGATTATGGAAAGTATTATGACCGCGCATTAAAACGTGCCCAGAAATTTAGTTTGATTCTGGAACGTTTTATTTCTCCGGAAGGAACCTTCCCCGTATTCGGTCGTTCCATTCCTTACCGTATGGCCACTATGCAGCCTCTGGCTTTGATGGCATGGTATCAGGAACTACCTGCAGGAGTGACTAATGCACAGGTGCGTTGTGCACTGACTGCGGTGATGAAACGTATGTTTGCCAGTGGACACAATTTTAATGAAGGTGGTTTCTTGACCATCGGATTTACCGGACGTCAGCCGAATGTAGCCGACTGGTATACCAACAACGGAAGTTTGTATATGACTTCTTTGTCCTTCTTGCCACTGGGACTTCCGGCTTCTCATCCTTTCTGGACCGATGCGCCACAGGAATGGACCAGCGTGCGTGCTTGGGGAGAAAAGCCTTTCCCGAAGGATCATCATTGGAGAGATGAAATCCGTACATGGGATTTGTTCTAAGAAACTATTGAGTTTTGTAAATAAGGGATAATGAACTGCGACTGAGATTCTGGGGCTTATTTCGGATTGCTTCCTGAATCTCAGTCGTAATTGTTGTAATAAAGATATAATAAATTTGATGTATGAGACTGAAATCAATTAGTCTTTTGGGTGTGCTTTGTTTTCTTTTGCTAGCAGCATGTACAGCCGAACCTCCCAAAGAAATTCGTAGTGGTGAACTCTGGCCTGACAATCAGGGAGTACATGTAAATGCCCACGGAGGCGGTATATTGTATCACGATGGTACTTACTATTGGTATGGCGAGAATAAATCCGATTCTACCAGTAGTGCCATGGTAGGAATTATGTGCTACTCTTCCAAGAACCTGACTGACTGGAACAATGAAGGAGCTGTGTTACCTGTTGTGTTGAATGATTCTACCAGTGACATTGTGCAGGGATGTGTAATGGAACGCCCCAAAGTAATCTATAATGAAAAGACGGAGAAGTTTGTCATGTGGTTCCACTTGGAATTGAAAGGAAAAGGCTATGCAGCGGCCCGTTCAGCGGTGGCCGTCTCAGATTCTCCTACCGGGCCGTTCAAGTATATTCGTTCGGAACGTATTAATCCGGGAGTGCTTCCTTTTGATATGAATGAAACACAGCGTGCCATGCTGGATACATTGGATGCAGAGAAGTATAAGGAATGGTGGACACCAATGTGGTATGAAGCTATTCACAAAGGTTTGTTTGTGAAACGCGACCTGCAAGGAGGACAAATGGCACGTGATATGCAGCTTTTTGTTGATGAAGATGGAAAAGCTTATCATATTTACTCGTCAGAAGACAATCTGACACTACAGATTGCAGAATTGAGTGATGATTACCTGACTCATACAGGGAAGTATGTACGTATGGCTCCAGCCGGACACAATGAAGCTCCGGCCATATTCAAGAAGAGTGACGGTACATACTGGATGATTACTTCTGGCTGTACAGGATGGGATCCGAATGAGGCACGCATGTTCTCTGCTCCTAGCATCTGGGGACCTTGGACACAACATCCAAATCCTTGTCGTGGAGAAAAATCGGAAATCACTTTTGGTGGACAGAGTACATATGTACTTCCGGTACCGGGAAAGAAAGACGCCTTTATCTTTATGGCAGATATCTGGCGGCCTAAGCATCCGAGTGATGCCCGTTATATCTGGTTGCCCGTACAGTTTGAAAATGGAGTGCCTTATATCGAGTGGATGGATAGCTGGACGCTCGATTTCTTTGATAAGAAATGATCAAAACCATAAATGCCTGTCGAGAAATACTTTGTCAGGCATTTATGGTTTTATTGTGTATAGAGATAAAATTAGTTTTGTTTTCTTTTCAGATATTCTGTGGGAGCCATTCCATACTCATCTTTAAAACATTGGCGGAAGTAAGCTACACTGCTAAAACCGGTCAAATCTGAAATTTCAGCCAATGAATACTTTCCTTCGTTGATAAGTTCCATGCCTTTTTTCATCTTGATTTTCCGGACATACTCATTGACGGTCATTTCGGTTAATCCTTTGATTTTTCGGTAGAGAGTAGAATGACTCATGCACATTTTATCGGCAATAAACGCTACATCCATTTTTTCCATACATAGATTTTCTTCAATGATGGCAGTTACCTTGTCCAAAAACTCCTGGTCCAGTTTGTTTAAGTTCTTTCGTTCATTTTCGATGTTTTCTTGTTCACTTTCTGTTTCAGGAATTGAGGTGATGACTCCTGCTATTTTGCGTCGGTTTTCCAAAATGTTATTGATACGGCTGTTTAGCAAACGGGCACTAAACGGTTTCGTGATGAAGGAATCGGCTCCTGCAGCATATCCCTCTTCCTTATCCTGGAGTGTATCTTTGGCTGTAAGCAAAATGACTGGAATATGACTGGTACGCATATCTTCTTTGATATGGCGGCATAGTTCAATCCCGTCCATTACCGGCATCATGATGTCACTGATGATGATGTTTGGAATTTGGTTTTGTGCGATGTCCCATCCTTCTTTCCCATCTGCAGCTGTCAGTACTTCATACATTTCCTCAAATGAACTTCTTACATATTCGCGTATGTCCCGATTATCTTCTACAATCAAAATGATAGGTTTTCCGTCTTCGGTTTCTATTGAAATTGTTTGTTCATTATTTTCTTCTGATTTATGAACTTCTTTGACAACTTGATGCTCTGCATTTGGGTATGTATTTTCTGTAATTAGTTTCAAAGTGAATTTACTTCCTTTTTCCACTTCACTTTCCACTTCAATGGTTGCCTGGTGCAAATCTGCCAGGGATTTTACTAGTGCCAGACCAATTCCTGAACCTGAAGCCTGATATTTTCCTTTGCCTTGATAATATCGTTCGAAGATATGGTTTAAAGATTCCTTGGAGATTCCGTGTCCGGTATCTTCCACACTGATGGTGGTATATTTAACTCCGTTTTCTTCATTGCTGGCTAAAGTGAGTGTTATATCGCCTTTTGGGGTATATTTAACAGCATTCGACATGAGATTATCAATGATGATGGTGATAATCTCATGGTCATAGTAAAGCTTCGTATCCTGCGTATCAACTTGGATATGAATGTTTACTTCTGCATTCTGATTTAGCTCCTTGTATTTTATACCTATTTCCTGTACTAATAGTGCCAGGTTATGATAGCCTACCTTTAACTTTCTGTTTTCTGTTTCCGTTTTTCTGAACTCCAGAATCTGATTGATAAGGTTGAGCAATCGGTTGGCACTGTCGCGGATGATACTGATTTTATTGGCTTGTCGTGGAGACAATGTTTTATCGGCTAATAAGTCCTCTAATGGTCCGAGAATTAGAGTTAAAGGAGTGCGCAACTCATGTGTGATATTAGTATAGAAACGCAGCCGTTCATTATTGAGCTTTTGATCATTTTCGTGCTGGTGATGTTCCAGGTTCAGACGGCTTTCCAATGCTAGTTTGCGTTTATAGAAGCGTAAGATGCCAAATAATATAAGGATAATGAGTATAGCATAAAGTAATTTTGCATACCAGGTGAGCCAGATAGGGGGAGCGATAATAATTTGGAGAGAAGTAAATTTGTTACCCCATGGCTGGTTTCTCATTTTGGCTTTTACTTTAAATGTATATTCTCCAGGTTCTAGATTTCGGAACGTAATTCGATTCTCATCACCTGTTTCAAACCATGTTTTGCCTAATCCTTCCATAGTATAAGCATATTCCACTTGGGGAGTTTGTGAGAAGTCCATTACACTGAAAGAGATGGTAAAAGTACTATTTTGGTGAGATAATTCTACCTTGTTATTGGTAATTGGGACAATCGTTCCTTTGCTACTTGGATTGGAGTTATCGTAACTTTTAATATTTGTAATTTTTACAGGAGCAATCTGTACATTTTCTATAATGTGTTCAGGGTTAAAGTAGCAGGCCCCATTCTGTGAGCCGAAAAACAAATTACCGTTGTCGTCTTTGCATACTGCACCATCCATGAAGTCTCCTCTGGGTACTCCTTGATGCCAGGTATAGTTCAGAAATCTTTTTTCATCACTTTTCCATTGGGCAATTCCTCCGTTTGTACTGAGCCAAATGTTTCCTTTTTTGTCTTCTATGATACTTCTGACATTTTCATCAATTAGTCCTTGCTTGTGATTGTATATTTCAAGTTTAGGATTGCTCGTATCATTGATGTGGACGATGCCTGCACGTGTAGCTACCCATAGTCTTCCTTTTGAATCCATATACAATGAGTTGACTGCATTTGACTTCATTCCATTGGAGGTATCGAAGTGCATAATTCTTTTTCCTTCTGGAGAAAATACATTAAGTCCTTTACCGAATGTACCTAACCATAATTTCCCTTGACGGTCCCGTTGGATACCGTGTATCATAATGTCTGGGAGTTGTTTGTTTATTTCTTTTTCTTCGATTATTTTCCCATTCTCCCAGGAATACAATCCATTTTGGGTACCAATCCATATTTTATTGTTTTCTTCAAAAAAACAACAAATATCAGCAGTTTTATCCTCTAACTCAATTCGTGTGATCTTTTGAGTACGTGGGTCACAAGTTAGAATTCCATCCTTGTATAATCCCAACCAGATAATTCCTTTTTTATCTTTAAATATGACAGAGGCATGTGTGTGTGGATTGGCTTTACCAGCAAGAGACAAAATTTTTTGAAGCTTCATGTTGGCACTGAATATTGCGATTTCATTTTCTCCTCCCAGCCAGATGCGTGATTCATTGTCAATGGTAAGTCCCCATACTTGTTTTTCTGTTAAGGCGCCATCTTTTAGGGTATTATATGCTAATGTTTGAAATACAGGTTGGTTATAGCTGAGAAAATCCACTCCTCCTCGATAATTCCCTAGCCAAATATTGCCGAAAGAATCTTGTAGAAAACACCTGGCGTTCGGAGATGATATGCCATGTAAGTCATTGGTGACTTGTATGTTTTGAAAATGCATATTTTCGGGGCTTGTAAACACATTATCATTTAAGTCAAGTATACTTACTCCTCCCATGTGGGCACATACCCACAATCTGCCATCTTTGCTTTCACCTATGTCATTGATTTCATTGGATAAAAGAGAGTAGGGGTTGCCCTGCTGGTTTTGGAAGGTGATAAATTGCTCTTTATTTGGGTTGAATAATGTTAATCCTTTATCGGTTCCAATCCAAATAGCATTGGTAGGGCTGATGAATATGCAACGTACTGTATTGTCGGGCAGGCTATATGGATTTCCAGGATTGTGCTGGTAGATTTTTGCAGTTTTTTGTTGTATATCTACAACGGCTAATCCTCCCTTGTGGAGGCCGACATAGAGATGACCATTTCCGTCATCAGTTGCACATCGGAAATTTCCTGATAACCCTTTAATGTCTTTAGTTCTATAATGAATTATTTTTTTAGTTTTGTTGCTGTAATAGTCTATTCCTGAGTGATAATGAGTAATCCAAACTCCTCCGTCGGTGGCAGGACTTAAGTCAGTTATATCTTTTGTGATTATACCAGGTACTCCATTGGGGGTGAAAGTTTGTTTTTCACAATCGAAAATGCTAATGCCATCACGTTGAGTCCCTACCCATACCGTATTGCTGGCTTCGTTATAGTACAATATATTTTGTGCATTGCTTCCAATGGCAGAATTTCCTATGTCATATGTGGTGAAATCTTTTCCGTCAAATTTGCAGAGACCTGATTCAGAGGCCATCCATACGTATCCTTGTTTGTCTTGAATAATGTCGACAATATAGTTACTGACCATACCGTCAGCCATATGTAATCTTTTAAATGTATATGGAGATTGTGAAAAGGTAGACTGGCACCATCCTAGAAGAAGTAAAAAGAGAATAATACAGTTTTTCATAACTTATGATTTTTAGACAAAAATACAATAAACTCAATATTCGGGCTCGCCTAGCTATTAAAAATCTGTCAAAAACTTGGAAACAGACGAATTTTTTGTGCTATGACGAATTTTTTATCATGCGTTTGTTGGGACTTATTGAACGTTTATCATGAATATCTTCATCATTTGTGATTTGATTTTTTTGAGGGTAAAGTAGATAAATTAAAAGCGCTTAAATTTTTTCCTATATTGCTTATTTTTTATCTATTATTTTATATATGATTACATAAATTTGCAATCAGAAAGTTGGAACTTAAGTTATAGAAGGTTTCTGTATTTAAAATTATAGAAATAAGAAACATCCTTAATAGTCTAATTTAAAATGTAGAAAAACATGAAAGTAGATTCGTTTAAAAACAATCGAAAGGCTTTGTTTGCCTTACTGCTTTGTTCGGGTTTTATAGCAACCCATCCGTTGGCTGTGATGGCGGAAAGTGAAAACTATTCTGTTCAGAATGTACAGCAGAAACAAACTGTATCTGGTATTGTGAAAGACTCAAGTGGGGAACCTATCATTGGTGCCAGTGTATTGGAAAAAGGTACAACCAATGGTACTATTACTGATTTGGATGGTAAATTTACATTATCGGTATCTTCTAATGCAGTGTTGCAGATTTCTTATATTGGCTATAAGACATTGGAAACGAAAGCTAGTCCTAATATGGGAGTAACTTTGCAGGAAGATACTGAAACTTTGGATGAAGTGGTTGTGGTAGGATACGGTGTCCAGAAAAAGTCGGATGTAACAGGTTCTGTAACTTCTGTACCTAAAGATCGTTTATCTAAATTGCCGGTTACAAATGTGTTGCAGGCTATTCAAGGAGCTACCGCAGGCGTAACTATTACACAGACATCTTCTATTCCTGGTGATGCTCCGGATGCATTGGTTCGTGGGCAAAACTCCATTAATGCCAATTCAGGTCCTTATATTGTGGTAGATGGTGTGCCTATTAGTAAGTCAGGTGGAACATTGAATGATATTAATCCGAATGATATTGAATCAATGGAAATTCTGAAAGATGCTTCAGCTACAGCTATTTATGGTACAAACGGAGCAAATGGTGTTATTTTGATAACAACTAAACGTGGTAAATCTGGTAAGCCTAATATTCGTTATAGTGGTTATGTCGGTTTTGAAGATTTTTCACATAAGTTGAAATTCGGTGATGGCGCTCAGATTTTACAGAGATATAAAGACTATGTTGCACAAAATCCAGGAGAAACTCTGTTCAATGGTTTTGTAAAAAATCAGAATGAAGTGGAGAACTATGAGAATGGATATGAGACAGATTGGATTGATGCCGTATCTCAGACAGGTATTATTCAGGATCATAACATTAGCGTAGGTGGTGGAGCTGAAAATGTGCAATATTATATCTCTGCTGACTATATGAGTCAGAAAGGTATTATCAAAGGGTTTAATTATAAGCGATATTCTATCCGTACAAATATAGATGTAAATGTTACTAATTATTTGAAGGTAGGAACTAATTCTTATATTGTATCTCATAATCGGGATGGAGGACGTGCCAGCTTGTTGATGGCAGAAGCTATGAGCCCTTATGGAAAAGTATATGAGGATGATGGCTCATATTGCATTTATCCGATGTATTCTGAAAGTTTATTTACAAACCCGTTGATGTGGACTACAACTTCTCCAGAACGTCGTCAGTGGAATATTAACTTGAATGGATATGCTGATTTAGATTTTGAGAAACTGTGGGCTCCTCTTAAAGGATTGAAGTATAAATTGAATGCTGGGTTTGCGTATATGCCTAAACGGTATAATAATTATGAGGGAAAGTCTGTAAATAATAATACTGGTTCTGCTGAAATTAAGAATGAAGAAACTCAAAGTTATACGATTGAAAATATCGTGACATATGCACGTGATTTTAATAAGCATCATTTTGATTTGACAGGATTGTATGCAGCTTCTCGTAAAAAGTATCAGTGGGCTCAGGCTAAAGCAACGAATTTCCCTAGTGATGATCAAACATGGCATAATATAGGCAGTGCTTCAACTCCTACGGTTGCTTCTTATACGGAGTTGTATACAACTGTTTCTCAGATGGGGCGTTTGAATTATTCTTACGATAGTCGTTATTTGTTTACAGCCACAGTTCGTCGTGATGGATCTTCTGTTTTTGGAGATAATAATAAATATGGAGTATTTCCGTCAGTGGCTTTGGGATGGAATGTAACAAACGAAGAGTTTATGCAGCCTGCACAAAATTGGTTAAACAATTTGAAACTTCGTCTTTCGTATGGTAAATCAGGAAATGAAGCTATTGGCGTGTATTATTCACGTATGAAGATGGTAAATAATATGCTGGCTATGGGAGGTAGTGCTAATCTTGCATTATATCCTGATGAATTTATGGGAAACGCAGATTTGAGTTGGGAAACAACTAAGACATTTAATGTCGGATTGGATTTTGGACTCTGGAATAATCGCTTGACTGGTAATTTGGATGTTTATTTTTCTCGGACTACCGATTTGTTGATGCAGCGTAACCTCCCTACGGTTAGTGGATTTAATAAGGTATATGCCAATATGGGTGAAACAGCTAACAAAGGTATTGAGCTGACATTGAATTCTCGTAATATTGTTACAAAAGATTTTACTTGGAGTACTAATTTAGTATTTTCTTGGAATAAGAATGAAATCAAGGATTTGTATGGTGACGGAAAAGATGATATAGCTAACCGTTGGTTTATTGGACAACCTATTGGAGTAATTTATGATTTTACTAAAGTTGGTATCTGGCAAGAAGAGGAAATTGCTGCAGGAGAACACCTGAAGTGGGATCCGGTGGCTAAAGCTGGAGATTTGAAGCTGTTGGATTTAAATAAAGATGGTAAGATTACAGATGATGACCGCTCAGTCTTAGGACAGACTACTCCAAAATGGATTGGTGGATTGACTAATACATTTACATGGAAGGATTTAACTTTAAGTGTATTCATACAAACAGTTCAGGGAGTCATGAAAAATAATACGTTGATTGGTATGGCTGGCGATGAAATGGGACGTCGAAATACTGCAACTGAGATTGGTTATTGGACACCTGAAAATAAAAGTAATGAATGGCGTTCTTTAAGCAAGAACTCAAATCCTCATGGTTATGGTTTCCCTTGCAAAGCTAATTATACACGTATAAAGGATGTAACATTAAGTTATAACTTCCCCGCACAGCTCATTAAAAAAATGGGAATTGGAGGATTGACTGTGTATGCTAGCGGAAGAAATCTGTTTACTTTTACAAAATGGATTGGTTGGGATCCAGAGTCTCGTCAGATAGCTCGTGGTAGTAGCTCATGGGATGCAACTCGTGGTGAGACTGTTTATGATTCTAGTAACTATCCAATGACAAAGAGTTACGTATTTGGTATTAATGTAACCTTCTAATCTTAATAAATATGAAATTGAAAAATATATTATTCGGCACGCTGGCAGTGTCAGTTTTGTCGATGGGAACAATGTCTTGTAGTGACAGTTTTTTGGATGAAGAAATGTATTCAAAATATTCTCCTGAAGGAGCTAGTGTAGATAATCGTTTGGTAGGATTATATTATACGTATGCTAGCTTGTGGGGATATTCTGGACGTCAAGGTTTTTTGAGTTGTTTTCAAATTGGTACCGATGTTGCGTCTGCTGGTGATGTGGAAGGAGTAGAAACGCCATTTTATCAATATGCACAATTAACAGATGAAAATGCAGGAGTGTCATGGTTGTGGGAGAAATGTTATGAATTTATTAATGAAGCAAATCAAATAATTGAGATGCTGGGGGAAAACGGTGATAAGGCAAAAATTGCAGAAGCAAAGTTTTTCCGGGCATATGCTTATAATACATTAGTGACTCTTTGGGGAGACGTGCCTTTGGTTACAGAAACAACAAATATACCAAAGACTGATTATACGCGTGAAAAGGTAGCTAAAGTAGATGAGTTAATAGATAGTGATTTGCAGTATGCGATGACTAATTTGCCTGATATGGGTAAAGCTGTGACAGAAAGTCGTGCTAATAAAGATTTCGCTCGTCAATTAGCTGGAGAGGCTTATTTGCGTATGGGTATGAGAGATGCTTCTTTCTTTGAAAAAGCGGAAAAATCGTTGGACCCAATTATTGCTAATACATCCTATCGCTTGATCGAAGCACGATATGGTAAGTATTTAAGTGAGGCCGGAGATTATTATCATGATATGTTCCGTTGGCATAATCAACGTCGTTCAGAGGGCAATACAGAAGCTATTTGGACTTTTGAAATGGAATATAATAGAAATGTAACTGGAGGTACAATTGATAACCCACAGCATCGTCGTGTTTGGACTCCCGCTTTCCATAAGTATGCAGGAATGCAGAATGCTGATTCTATTGGTGGTCGTGGAAATGGCCGTTTGCGCTTAAGTAACTTCATGAAGTATGGGTTATATGAAAAAGGAGATATTCGTAACTCTAATTTTAATATTCGTCGCGTGTTATGGTATAATAGACCGGGTTATGAAGAAACTTTGTATTTAGATGCGAATGGTTATAGTATCCCGAAAGAAATAGAAGTTGATGGTCAGAAAATTAGTAATCCTGATATAGTATCAACTAAGGTTGTTCGTACAGGTGATCAAGTTATTCCTGGTCCAAGTGACTCTTTAAATGTTTACTTCCCGCATACAACCAAATGGGGTTGTTATGATGAAACGGATGATTTTGGTTATGCAGGAGTAAAAGATTGGCCTGTAATGCGCTTAGGAGAGACTTATTTGTTACGAGCAGAAGCACGTTTCCGTCAAGGAAATTTAGCTGGTGCTGCGGATGATATTAATAAATTGCGTGATCGTGCATTCAAGGAATATCGTGCAAGTTCAGGCAATCCTAATGCTGGTAAAGTTTCTGAAAACCAAATTGATATTGATTTTATTCTGGATGAACGTGCTCGTGAATTGATTGGTGAAGAGAATAGACGTATGACTTTGGTTCGTACAAATACCTTGAAAGAACGTATAGCTAAAAATGGAGATGTGGTTCCTGCTGCTCCAGAGTCAAAAGTTATTACGGGATTTAAAGATTTTAATGTATTGCTTCCTATTCCATTGAGTGTAATTCAGTTGAATAAGGATGCAAAGATTGAGCAGAATACGGGATATTGATAATGATTATAATATTTCGATAAGACCGTGAAATAAAAAAAGTTGAAGTTTCTCTTTTTTCTCAGGATGGAAGGGGAACTTCGACTTTTTCATTCTAAACAGATTCCATAAAAACAAAAAAATCGGAAGGGCTATTTTAAATTTTAAAAGACTCTCTGATTTTTCTGTTTTTATATGGAATATAGAGTAGGAGAAATTTTTTTATATTACCTTTACTTTTCGGAAAGATTCTTGTGAGTAAAGAAGAAAAATAAAATCAAGAAAGTAATCTGAAATTTAATCAAATGAGAATACATGTTTTTATAATAGGAATTGCTCTGATGAGCTTATCATGTTTTGGTCTTGGTGCAACCGAAACTTCAGAGACGGTTTTTGTGTTGAAGAATAAGAATATGAGCTTGAGTCCTTATACGGGTATGACACGGGAGCATTGGAAAGAGGCCGCTCTTTATTTGTTGGAAGGGGCATTCAGTTATGTGAAGTCACCGGAAGATCCTTTGAATTTTCCAAAACAGCCGGGAAAAAGTTATCCTCGGACGCCTTCCCAAGAACCTGTGGCCCGTCTGGAGGCTTTATGCCGGACGATGTTTCTTGCGGGGCCTTTATTGAAGGAAGATCCGGAATTGAGGGTGAACGGAATACTGTTGGGGGATTATTATCGCCGGCAGTTGGAATTGATGCTTCAGCCCGGCACTCCTGTCTATGTACCGATGAATCCTCCTAAAAAGAATGGTGGACAGCGGCTTGTGGAATTGGGCGGACTAGCTTTGTCGTTTATGATGGCTCCGGAGATATTCTGGAATCCCTTGTCTCAGGAGGTGAAAGATAGTTTGGCTGTGCGTATGCTGAGTTATGGTGAAGGCGGCACGTATGAGTGTAACTGGCGTTTTTTTAATGTCAATATTATGAGCTTTTTTCTGAGCCAAGGGTATCATACGGACAAGGCTTATTTGGAAGAACTGTTACAGATATTGTTGGCTGCTTATCGTGGTGACGGGTGGTATCACGATAATCCGTTGTTTGATTATTATAGTATGTGGGCTTTTCAAATGTATGGTTCTTTGTGGTCTGAAAAGTTCGGAAAGAAATATTATCCTGATTATGCCCGGCAGTTTATGGAGCATTTCCGTGAAATTCCTGAAAACTATCCTTACATGTTTGCAAGGGACGGGAAGATGATTATGTGGGGGAGAAGTATTACTTATCGGATGGGGGCGTCTGTTCCACTTGCTTTGACGGGCATGTTGGAAGATCCTGATATCAATTACGGCTGGATGAGACGTATTGCATCTTCTACGATTCTGCAATTCCTGCAGCATCCTGATTTTTTGGAGGATCGTATACCTACACTGGGATTTTATGGGGCTTTTGAGCCGGCTATACAAGGCTATAGTTGCCGTGGAAGTGTGTTCTGGATGGGAAAACTGTTTTTGGCACTTTACCTTCCTGCTGATAATCCTTTTTGGAATGCAGTGGAAAATGAAGGCGCTTGGACGGATTTTGAGAAAGATAAGGTATATTGCAAATATGCGGAGGATGCTCATATATTGGTCACTGATTATCCGAATATTGGTGCATCAGAACTTCGTAGTACGACTTCTCATAGTTCATCGAATTACCATTGTGTAGAGAACTATAACCGCTTATCTTATAACAGCGAATTCCCGTGGCAGGCAGATGGAAAGAACGGGGAAGTGGCGATGAGTTACGTGGTGAAGAATAAAGAGGGAAAGTGGGAGCCTCTCCGTAATTATAGTTTTAAGAAATATGAGGACGGTTTCTATTGTCGGGAGGCTTGGTTGGAGAGCGATGAGGCTGTTTATTTCCAGTTGGCAGAACTTCCTCTTCCCGATGGAATTTTAAGGATTGACAAAGTGTCGTCTCCTTCTCCAGTAGAAGTGAGGATGGGACATTATGCTTTACCGGAAAAACAGGGAAAAATCCGTGAAAGTGTTATTCGATTGGATGGAAAGGAGACTTATGTAATTGATAACGGTATTTATCGTCTGGGCATGACGACTTGGGAAGGTTGGAAGCAGATGGAGTTTGTCCATGCGGAAGGGTTGCATCCGGATAGTCGGAACAGTGTAGTGATTGACGCAAGTGACAGATGTGAGGGAGAGAAAGTCTATATTACGCTACAGTTATGGAGTAAAAGTGGCTCAAAAGATGATGATGCTTGGAATCCGGTTAGCAAGATTTGCTTTGACAAAAGTAGAAAGCAGTTTGAAGTGGTATTGAAAGACGGTAACGTGAAGCGTTTGAAATGGTAGAATTGTGAGACGGCTTTAAGTCTGTATTTAATTTTATTGGTCATCAGGATTTCTCATTATAGGCAATGGGAAATTCTGATGACCATAAATGTATTCTGAGGAGGCTGTTCTTCCTGTAAGGTGAGCATGGTAATAACTTTTTTGCATAATCAGGTGAAATTAAGGGCTGGTTTTTACTTCATTTTTTACGTTTCCCTTCCCTGAACCGTATGTTTCCCGTAGCGAAAACCTACGTTTCCCGGCAAGAAACCGTACGTTTCCCGGCAGGGAAACATAGAAAACCTTTTTGCTTCATACACTATTCACAAGGACGTTTTACGATGGAGGAAGACGAATGATGAGAAAGCGGTTTAGAAGTTGAGGCAGGAAAAAATAAAAAGGCATTGCTTGGAGCTTAAGGCTCACAGGCAATGCCTTTTTTATGTCAATACCGATAAATTATTATCCGATATTCTTCACTTTAATCAGGTATTCAGCAATCTGAACAGCATTCAGAGCGGCACCTTTCTTAATCTGGTCACCTACAATCCAGAAAGTCAGACCGTTTTCGTTAGCCAGGTCTTTACGGATACGAC
>ERZ791743.1281-NODE-1281-length-15671-cov-13.439165_pt1 | contig 15671 bp, 13 predicted proteins | sample MGYA00509952_ERZ791743 | MGnify/ENA primary metagenome ERZ791743 (study PRJEB30046, sample SAMN00792040) | human gut metagenome | study: EMG produced TPA metagenomics assembly of the A metagenome-wide association study of gut microbiota in type 2...
CTAAATTAATCTTGTAATCTCTGATATAATGGCCACAGGGAACAATAACAATAGGAAAGGTTTTAAAGAAGTCATGAGAAAGAAGTTTCTGACATCTGATATTTATGGATTCTTTTGTCTCTTCTGATTTTCTACTACTCGGCATTGGGACATCACTTAGTTCTGTAATAAATGCATACTTATGAAAATCAATTCTTTCCGGTTTATTTTTCTGCAATATCCTGTCCATAAGCTTTTGATACTGTACCCATGTCCGACTGGTACCATCATTATTATTACGTATGGCTTTATTGAACTGTCCTTTGTATGGATATAGAGGATTATACAAGTCAGGATTATTCTCCCAATATGGTAATGCTTCCAAGTCTATTCCGTTTTCAATATTATAAACCCATTGCTGTAGATTATCTTGATTTTCCAGTTTGTAGAAAAAACTATCCTGTTTTTTATCCAAATCAAATGAGCACTCCTTACCAATAATTAAAATCTTTGAATTAGGATTTCCAAGACCTACAAAACGAAGATTCTTATCATTTTCATTCTTTAAACTATCAATCAGTTCAATGAATTCTTTTCTGTATTCCATAAATTCAATTCAAAAGATTATATATCATTTAAAATGTTCCCTTATAAACTCTACCATCACCTGATCAACTTCCATAAGCGACTGTTCACACTTAGGATCCTCTGAATTCGAAAGCAGATGTGATAATTGTTTGTATTTGTCTATGTAATCAACTATTTTTTCATAGTTCCCATTGATAAAACCTTGCACTGTTTCACTATTACCTTCTCTATCAATAACCCCTAAATGATATTTGGGCTTTTTATCGACAAAATCCATATAAGCATTATAAATAGAAGCTGAAGGAAACTGTAAAACAATTTCCTGAGCCTTTCTAAATATAGATTTGGCCATAATGTCAATATTAAAATCAACATTTGCTGAGGTTGCCTGATTAGAGGCAAGTATTTTACATGTCTTTTCTCCTTTTGTATCTGATAATATAAAATATGCTGAAGCTCTATTCCAACCATAAGATATATAACCACTAAGCAAAATCCAACCATTTCCAATAGGACAACCTTGGATTAAATTATGGTCAGATATTGTAATATTATATTTACCATTACCTCCTTTATCTAATACTCTGTCAATATTAGAAATATACTCATATCCAGACTGATCGGCCTCAAATGTAAGCGTATCAATCTTTAATGAGACACCATTTCTTTTAATACCTAAAATATAACTATCTTCCATATACCTAAATTATTTATCAGTTTTCAATATTACTTCAAATAAGTCAAGTATACAAATCTCATCAAAACTATTTTACACCTTCAACACAATCACATCATCTAGGTTGGTAGTGTACTGGTGGGAGATATATTCACTCTTCAGATGCCAGGTCTTTGAATATCCCTGGGTAGAAATACGTATGGTATCGTGACCGTTCTTCTTGTTTATTTCATCAATGGCGACCATTAGTTTTTGCTGTTTTTCCCGGTCAACTTCATCAAACAGATTTCCCTGAACTTCATTATCCCTGCATATATCCCATACTATGACTCCAGCCTTCTTATAATAATACTTTCCGTCTCCCTTCCAATATCTTCTAAGAGCTTGAACTGCATAGGCTACAAGTTCCTGATGATTATTGGTAGCTACAGGGAAAATAATGTCTGACGAAATATAATCCTCTGGAGTATCAGCCCTGAAACGACTGGTATAAACAAAAACAGTCATATTCCTGCAAGCGATATGACCATCCCTCAGTTTTTGGGAACAGGAAGCAGCGAAATTTGCTACAGCTTCTTCGAGATCCTGTAGTTTATCCAGTCCTACTCCAGGAAAACTACGACTGGTGCAGATTGATTTCTTATGAGGTAGTTCATCTATGGAAATGCAACTTTCTCCCTGAAGTTCTTTCCAAGTTCTCAGCCCTGTAACACTAAGCTCTCTCCGGATCCATGAAGCTGATTTCTGTGTCAAATCCCATGCTGTCTTTATTCCGTGATACTTCAGTTTCTTCGTGCTTCTATGTCCAATTCCCCAAACATCACCCACATCAAACAGTTTCAATGCTTTTTCCCTTTTCTCGTCTATATCGATCAAGCATACCCCTTCATATCCTTTGTATTTCTTAGCGTATTTACTTGCTATCTTTGCCAATGTTTTTGTTGGTGCTATTCCTATGGAAACAGGTATTCCAGTCCCCTTACCGATTCTTCTGACTATCCCTTTGCAATATTCCTGAAGATTATCTATCCCGGTCAAATCAAGGAAAGCTTCATCGATACTGTACTGGGTGAGTTTGGGAGTATACTGTGAAAGAAGTGACATTACCCGCTTGCTCATGTCACCATAGAGATTATAGTTGGAAGAGAAGACTGCTACATTGTTTCTCTCCAGTATATCCTTCACCTGATAGAAAGGATCACCCATCTTCAGGCCCAGAACTTTCGCTTCATTGGAACGGGCTATCACACATCCATCATTATTGGAGAGTACAACTACAGGCTTTCCGATAAGATCTGGATGAAAGACACGTTCACAGGAGCAATAGAAGTTATTACAATCTACAAGACCGAAGAGTTCCATACCGTTATTTCTTTAATCTTCGAATGATATTAGTTACTACTCCCCATACCATGAAATCATTCTCTTCTGTAACTTTTATGGGCTTGTATTCCGGATTATGAGGTATCAGCCAGGCACAATTATTCTGAGGGTCACGCTTAAACTGCTTCAATGTAAACTCACCGTCAACATAAGCAGCGATGTAGTCTCCGTCATTTGCTTCAAGGGACTTATCGATAACCACGTAATCACCATTATAGATACCGGCATCAATCATTGAATCTCCTTCCACCTTTGCATAGAATGTTGTTTCCTTGTTATGTATCAGTTCCTTGTTCAGGTCAATGGATTCAGACATATAATCCTGTGCAGGTGAAGGAAAACCGGCCCTTATTCCTTCGTTAGCATAGGGAAGAGCCAAGATAGTATTAGTATCGGCAGAATAGATATGTAGCTTTATTTCTTTCATAACGCAAAAGTAGATAAAATGTAAATGCTACGTAGAGAATGACATCTGGTTTTTTACAATAAATTTCATCAGGCATTATCATAATACAATGATGTTTATTATTTTTGTTTATCAATGCAGGTTTACTTGAAAACACTGACTCCATGCCATGAATAGTCTTTGTGAACAATCTTATTGAATAGCAGCTTAATGCTATAGCAAATTGTCTGGGTATTTACTTATAAAAACATATAAACCTTTATAAAAAATAAACGTATGATAGAAAATAAATTAACACCTCAAGAAGCTTATAAGATTGGGGATATAGTCGAATATAAGGTAAAATATTTATTTACCAACTATTGTGAACTAATAGATGAAAAAACAGAAATAACATCATATCTTCAAGGTACAGCAAAACTTATATTATCTAAGGGACAAACAGTAAAATGTAGAATACTTGCTGTAAGTGAAAAGCATCCCAAGATAGAGCTAGTTGATATTAGTGAATTCGAGCAAAATAAAGACGGTTTATCAGAAGAAAAGCTGATAAACCTGCTAAATTCTAGGGTAATATCCTGGAGTATAAAAGATTTTGTAAAATTATTACTAACAGAGGATAAAGAGAAGTCCTTTGAATCACAATGTCACAAGTGGATTCAAAACTTGTTGAACAAGAAGATTGATTTACATACGGTAAAAAAAGATTGTTCTGATTTATTAGAGCTCTCTGAGCTGCTCAATATTTGCTATTATAATGAAAGAGATTTCTATCAGGAAAGACTAACTTTAATCATAGAGCAAATTGAATACTACATCAGAGCTGCTGAACTTATAGAAAATGATTCAAACGAGAATGCAGACGATAATTCAAATCATTTTATTGATAACCTATTTAACAAACTTCGGATATCAGGCTTTGTATATCATCCAATTAAAAACTTCAATATTCTATCCTGTTTGTTTCGTCTCAAACCAGAGTTGATGCATAATAGGATAAAGGAACTACTCGATATCATAAGCGCTAAAAATATCCAGATTTGGGAAAGAGAACCCTTCTGTAGCGTATTGATAAAATTGTTGGAACTTTATATTAGAGAATGTGACGGAATGATTGATAAAACTAAGGATAATAAGACATTAATAGACTGTAATGTCCTGGCGTTATCAATACAACTTTTATTAGTTAAAGACTCCAATGACTCAAGCATAGTAGACTATCAACTAAATGCTGCTAGACTCTGTGTTCTTTCATCTTATTTATATCACTTGAATCCAGAAAGTTTGGTTAATACTGCATATTTCACTCTTTTCAACTCAAACGCTAAATTGCCTGCGTACACTATCGAAAATATCAATGTATTACCACATTACATATTCAGTTCTCCATGTGGAGATATTGATACAATAAATTCTTTTTCACAAGGAAATGGAAGACTACTTATTACCGAAGATGGAATCCAGATACTATCATCAGCCGGAGAAAGAAAAAACTTGCGACCAGTTTTTCCAGCAGAACTTAAATTATGGAAAAATTTACAGGTTTTCTTACCATCTAAGCCTGAAACGAGCCTTGCATCCGTGAGACCAAACGATATAGCTCCATATCAGTCTGTTTGGAGTGAAATAGAAACAGAGTTTTTTAACATAAATAAGAATCCAGTTACAACAAATAATAAGAATAAGAAACAACATCGAATAGAAGAAACCGTTAGTATTACCTTTATCTCACAAGATCTAAATGATAAAAATAAGTTCTATTGCCAAATTGAAGACGAAATAGGTGGAAATGGGTTTATTTATATAAAAGATATCGTATCTTACTCTATTACAGCTTCGCTACGCCATTTCTATGCACCTGATGGTAGTCGTCTCGTTTTTCCTGCTAGAATTATCGACAAAGAGGATAATTTGTTTAAGTTCTCGATGCTTGAGGATATTAAAAAGTTTTTTTCGGATGATTATTATTCTTATGATGAAGAAATAGTTTGCTCAATGGGAAGCGCTCCTAATAGTTATGGTATGGCTCCAGCTATTACCCAGGAAGGCGTAAGTGTAAGCCTCCAAAATGCAGGAGATTTTAAGGATGAGGGTATAGGAAAGGGCAGCATAGTTCGCTGTAGATTAATAGGGGCTGGTTCAGGAACCTTTCATATAACTTGTAATATTATAAGTTTTGCGGATTCTGAATTCGATATGAATACAGCCTTCAGAAATCTCTTAGATGATTTCAGCACAGGTAAAATACCTGAAAGTATAACACAACAAGAAGAAGAGCAAATACTAGAAAGCGATAAACTTATTAATGAGTCTTATGTTAAAGGGCTTATCTGTATGATTGACAGAATGGCTTTGATAGATTCTGAATATGTTAAGTCCTTCAATTATCTTGGTTTTGCTAGAATTCTTTGCCTATTGATCGGCTGGGAATCTCAGGCCGCATATTATAAAGGGAGAATGGATATAATAGCTATGCTACACGATTTCGCCCAAAACTCTAAAGTAGATGAAGAAAAGCTAGTACAACTTGAAAATGCAAATGCGGAATTGTTTAACAACAATGCAGTACTTCGGGAAAGGTTCATGCAGCTACAGACCGTAAGTTTTATTGATAGAACAAACAAGAATGCAGAACTATTCAATCGAGCAAGTTCCGATTCATCTCTAAAGAATTTAGCATCACTTGTTTTGGCCTATAATATAACTAAATCAAATGGTCTAGATAGTAGTGCAAACAACATACACAACAAAATTATTCAACTACTAAATTTAAAAGGTTATGAAACAGGTTTAAAGTGTTATGGTTCTGGACTGGAAACAGAAGAGGTAGAATATAAGACGAGTATCGTGTTCTATGCAGATGATAACAGCTCTCTACCCAACCCAATAAAGCAGATGGATGAGATTTTACAGGTCATCAATTCTTTCTTTAATACAGTAGGAGGTACATTATACATTGGCGTTAATAATTTCGGATATGGTGTCGGTATAGAAGAAGATTTAAAAACTTCCATTTATTATGGTGATAAGGATAAGTATATTAGATCTATTCTCGATGCTGTTGCTTTGACATGGGGGAATAAAGCTCTCACATACATCCAAGATATTGGTTATGATGAAGAAAATATTGATAAGGATGTCGTGATAGTTAAGATACTTCCTATTCACTCCGGTTTACCCTATAAAAATTATTGGTACATACGTAAAGGCGGAACCACAAGAAAACTTACAGAACTAGAGTTTAACGAGTATCAGGCAATGAGCAGACAGTTGCAATCCGAGCTTCCCGCTATTAAAGAAACAATAACTGAAGATTCCGAATCTCATTCTGAAACAGTAATTACCACAACAGTACCGTTTATAGCTTCAAAAGATGACGATATTAAAACAAGTCGTATTCGAAAAAATGTATTAGCGGAATGGGATGATCCTGACAACTATGTAGAACCTGTGGGACTCTTCAAATTTCTCAGTGGAGGTAAGTTTAGAAAAATTGACAAACATGATTTTGATGAACAATCTTTACTTACATTAGCTGTCAAGGAAAGTGAGATAAAAGGCTATATGGTTTTAGGCTACGAAACCGGACATATCGTTAAGGTATCTGTTGAGGAATTACTTGAATATACTAATAGAGAATATTCTAGAAACATGGAAAGCAAATTAATTTTCGCATCCATAGCAGATAAAAATGATGGCATTATTACTATTTCCCAAGAAGATAAAGCACGTGGAAAGGTAGTTATACGGTTAGACCAACTTTCTAACATTGAAGAAGGTAGACTTATGGATAGTGGAAAAATGCTGTTCAATGAAGGTCTGATAAGCAAAGTTTTAGCCTACGATGTGATACCAAGCAGATATATTGAAGAGTTTAAGGGTATTCTTGATAGACCGAGGACAATCGCTGGTTATCCGGAAAATTCAGTTACTAAAAGAATAATTGAAAAGTTGCACCAGTGGGGTATAATAGAAATTTAATCAGTAGTTGTAAATAAAACTTATAATTACTACATGAATAAAATGTGTTCTGATATTATTGGTATGCCGTTCTTTTTAAAGATCAGCATACCAATTTTAGTTTTAAGAATATGAAAACTATAATGATTTAATTTGCAAAATTAATTTTACATTTCACCGTATATATTTATAATAGTTAAACAGTCAAAGAGTTTAAGATATATAATTATACAAATTCAATTATTTTAGGCGGTTTTGCAGGGCTGAATTTCTTTTAAATATAAGAAATTGGTTGTCAATGTTTTATATAAATTAATCTTGAACAAAGATAAAGATATATAATACTATTTCAGAAATTTGAAACTATATTTTCAGGTTTATATTTTTGTAAAACAATCAAATATACCCAATATTATGATTAAATTATTTTTAGAAAACCTTTCATATCGGATGTTTAAGGAAAATGATGTATCCGATATAACATGGGCTTTGTGTAATACCAGTCCACGATTTAGAGATTATTTTCTACATTATTTTTTTCCCTGAAATGCAGGTAGAGAAAAATGTAATACTTGATAGGGAATTATCAAAGGATGATTCCAGAGTTGATTTATTACACTTAATGAAGACATAACTTTCATTATAGGAAACAAGATCAATGCCAAAACCATCACCTCGTAACATATTATCAGTAGTGAATATTTGTTATCTATTTTGTGGAAGACAAAGAGTTCATAAATAATAAAACAACTATATGTTAAATTTATAATAATAAATTTTATGAGAAAAGAAGAAATGCCTAAATTGATGAATGACTCATCAGATAAAGATGGCCACGCAGAAACCGTTATGGACTATGTTATATCATGGTGCTTAAGAAGAGCCCAATCAATATGTAAAACAGAAAAACCTATTTTGTATTCTAAATGTCGATTTATGCTCTCAAAACTATTAGATTTAGATGTTTTGAACATTGAATCAGTTGAATTTAAAAGAGTAGAAGTTTGGAAACAATGGGAAAGAATAGACCTATTTGTAGAAGTTGATGCTGTGATAAATAATATTGAAAAACGATATGCAATCCTTATCGAAGATAAATTTTATTCTGGACTACACTATACAAAAGACATTGATGGTAAATACAGGAACCAGTTAGAAGTATATAAAAAGAAGTTTGAAAATTATTATAAAGAACAAAATGAGGTTAGAGAACTTAGATATGCCTTAATTACCTGCATAGAAAGGGAGGATATAAAATTCAAACAATATAATATAGCAACTCAGTTTGGATATAATGTATTCTCATTTTATGAACTACTTGAGGATGAAATACTAACAGAAAGTGAAATCTTTAATGAGTTTTGGTTGCGCTGGAGTTAAAATAAATGTTTGGTATAGGTGTTTTCATCCTATTGCCTTATTAAAGTATCACGCATACTAATTCAGATTTGAAAAAAAGAATATGAAATAGTAAATTGATAGACTAAATGTTTATCTATGTAATACTTTGTTCTTTAAACGGTTGGAATCTACTCCAACCGTTCTTTCTTCATCAGCGAATCCCTCTTGGCCTCTAGTATATCATTCATAGCCAAGTAAAATGCAGTTCTCACAGTATTAAAGTTTTTTGAAAGATCAACACTTTCTTTTATCCGGTAATGAGGTTCAACAGCTTTCCCTTCACGAGGTTCACCCTTGAAAGTAGTTTTAGGTTTCCCAAATCCAAGAGAGAAATAAGTATCATGGGAGGTACAGAAGGTAAGTGGGGTAGTTCCAAAATCACCTGTTGTTTCTTCACCCACAAGAACAGCACTTCCAGATTCTTTCAGTATGCTAGCTAAATGTTCGGCAGCTGAAAAGGTGTTTTGGCCAATCATCACATACAGTTTGCCCTTGAATGAATCCTCAGACGGAGTTATCAAAGTATCTGCCTGATAAGGCTGTTTCACAAGAAGAGTTGCAATCTTCTCCATATTTCTGACCAGTCCTCCATGGTTATTCAGCAGACTCAGGATGATACACTGATAGTTCTTGACTTTATTGTATTTGAGTATGAATTCCTCAGTTTCTTCATCTGTAAATCCTGATAATGACAAGAGAGTGAAGTACTCTTTCCTATCTTTTGGTGAATCCATGATACGCTTATTCTCTGATTCCCTGGTTTCTTTATTATGCTTGGATATATGCTGTATTCCGTTCCTACTCAACTCTACCGTAACATTAAAAACAGAATCATCCCTACAAAGACGTAGATTCCTTACAGTATCGATACAACTTGAAAATACATAATCTGCAGTATGAGCATATCTTCCCTTTTCAGTGGAACCTGTAACGTAATTCTTCATACTATCTCTCCATGATAATGCATCTATACCATCTATAGATAAAATCCTGTCTCCCTTCTTAAAAGAAAGTCCTGTCAGGTTGGCTGAAACATATAAAGAATCACTTCTCCATTCCGCATCCGCCATAGTAGTGTATTTACTATATCTCAAGTAGGTATGTGAATTCTTCAACTCAGAAAAATACTGTTGGATAGCTAAAAAATATTCCCTGTTATCCTTAGCATTCATTACTTTTACAGAATACTTATCACGTAAAGACTTTAAGGATATTCCTTTATACTCAGCAAGAGAATAATGTTTCTCAACAATGTCACATATCTCTTCGAAATCATCCATATATTCGTCTGGTTCGATTTCCTGCTCAAAGACGAACTGCACCTCCGCCTTCATTGTAAGATGATACAAAAACCAATATTTAGGATAGTTCAGTATGGCAATATATATAGTCCCTAGAAGAATCAAGAGATATAAGCTGCTTACTATCCAAAGTCCAAGTTTTTTTCTTTTGATATAGATACATATAGAAATCCCTACTATGACTATTAAATATAAGACTTGAGTCCATAAAAATGTATTCATAATCATCTGCTTGCTACCAATGTTGTTTTTACTCTTTCAATATCATCATGCTGGCTTAAACCCCAACATAGTTTTTTGTCATTAATAAATTTATCACAGAATTCATGGATTGGCTCCATCTCATTCATCATCAGTTCATTCTGAGAGTTGTATTCTATGATCATAACAAAGCGTTCATAGTCCTTGCCTGAATTAATTAAGTCTTCACCCAATTTGTCCATTACTTCCTTTACCCTTACAACATTTTCATTTGTCAAGGAGGTATGAGAAAAACATTCTACTTCATGTTCATTCATTAAATAACCATAGTCTTCCATACCAAGGTTATTCATCGGGTACTTATTCTTTGCCAGTTCACTTAAAATCTGAAATGCCTTTTCTTTTTCCATATCCGTTGCTTTTTAATAATACAGCAAAATATCCCATCTATGCATAAATATCTTATGTACCATTATACTATCTTGCAAAAAGCAGAGAAAGCCATGAAAACTAAATTAGCTATATGGATAATATCTTATCAACACAATATGTATTATCTGCTTGCTACCAATGTTATTTTCACATCCTCAACATCATCATACTTACTTAACCCCCAACACATTTTCTTGTCCTTTATATACTTCTCACAAAATTCATGAGTAGGATCCAATTTATTCATCATCATTTCATTCCAAGGAATGAATTCTACGGTCATTAAGAAACACTTAACCCCATTACTCGCGTTAAACAAATCGGTACAATAATTGTCAAACTTTCTCTTTATCCGTATAACAATCTCATCGGTAGAAGATATATGAGAAAAACATTCAACCTCATGCTTATTCTCCAAATTACTATAATCTACTAAATCTATTTTACAAAGAAGCATGTTCTTTGTCAACTCATTTAAAATCTTAAGTGCTTTTTCTTTTTCCATATCTGTTATATTTTTAATCATGCTACAAAATTACCCCACTGGTGCATAAATAACTTGTGCAGCATCACATTATCTTTGCAGAAAAACTAAAGGAAACCATGAAAACGGAATTTGCTATATGGATGGTATCATATCTTATAAGGAGAGGTCCTGATACACAAGAAAATATTATAAATGAATGGTCTAAGCATATAAATGAGGATGTGGAGATTCATAGGAACACATTTGGGAACTATAGAAGAAAGGCCGAGGAATTGTTTGGTACAGAAATATCATACAATCCGGTTACTAAAGAATACTACATAGAGGATAAGAACCTAATAACCCATAATGCCATGTATAGATGGTTACTCCAGTCTGTTTCAGCTTCAAATGTGATAAGCAGAAGAAGCAGACTCAAGGATCGTATAATGCTTGAAACCAGTTCCGGAGGTGAAGAATTCATTGAACCTATAACGGAAGCTATGGAGAAAGGCCTATGCATTGAGTTGGTTTATGAGGCATTCTGGGATGAACCGAAAGAAAGAACCGTAGAGCCATACTACATAAAACTCTTCAAACGTCGCTGGTATCTTATCGGGAAAAGACGAGATACTGAAGAGTTCCGTACCTATTGCTTTGACAGAATAAAATCAGTGAGAATTTCTGATATTAAGTTTATGTTCAAAAAAGAACAAAGTGCTGAAACCCTGTTCTATGACTATTATGGTATCATCCAATATCCTATGAAGAAAGAACGTGTTGTTATCAAGGTGACATGTGATCAGGGAATGTATATAAAGACCCTTCCCCTCCATCATTCACAAAAGCTGATACACCAGGATGACGATTACATGACTTTCGAATTATATTTGAAACCCTGTTATGACTTTGTAAAGGAACTGCTTTCCTGTGGCTCTGAACTAGAAGTAAAAAGTCCAGAATCGCTAAGGGAAGAAGTAAATAAGTATGCTAAGGAAATGTGTGAAATATATAACCCAAAAGAAAATGGATAGGATAAAACTTTTTATAGATGAACTCTCTAAAGAGGAATCTACACCAATACTTACTAATGTATATTCTCCGGCGATGCCTCAGAGTGAAGTATGCAGGGGAAATCTGTATAACTACCTTCATAGGATTAAGAACAATAACAGTAAGGTTATGTTGATTGGTGAAGCTCCCAGCTATCATGGTTGCAGACTCTCTGGTATAGCTTTTACTTCTGAAGATAAATTTACTGAGGATATAATACCTGGAATTATGGGGAAAGACCTTGGTTATAATATTTTCTCTGAAGGAAAACCTGAACGAGAATATTCTGCTTCTACGGTATGGCCTAAACTCAAAGACTGGTATAATGCTCATGGTTCCGTGCCGTTGTTATGGGATATCTGTCCTTTTCATCCACATAAAGAGAACGATAATGAGAGTAATAGAACTCCAAGAAAGAAGGAGATCGAAAGAGGTATAAAATACTTCCTTGAGCTTACTTATATATTCGATATTCAACATATAGGATGTATTGGTAGGAAGTCATTCAATACCATAGACTCAATGAATCTTAATGTTAGCCTTAAGTATCTGCGTCATCCGTCTTGTGGCGGTAAGAGGGAGTTTGAAGATAATATTACGGAATATATTGAGAAGCTAAATAATAACGTAAAATTTAAATATTTTATTCTTAATAAATGATTATCTTTGAATGCATAAGTTAGTCATGTAAAGATTTTCTTGATAATATCCTTTTAGCTTTATTATCAGTAAGGATATTAGGATTTCATATTTGAATTTTAATGTCAAACATGTCTATGAATAATTTAAAGAAATATATAGATATACAGGCTAAATATCAAAAGGCAAATATAGAATCATTAATGACGAGATTATGTCTCTTCAATAATCTAACTGATGCTATCAGCAAAGTCCGAAAGAAATACGACAAAGAGCGTCTAGTTGAAATAAATGTTATTGATTATAATGGTCTGTATGAAGTTCAAACAAGTGATCTAATTACTCAACTGTTAAAATTTGAAAAAGATGGTGAATTCCCAATATTATATTCATTTATTTCTTCTTTTCTTTCGAAAACACTTGCTGACTCTATAGAAACACCATTTATCTCAAATGAGAAGGATAATATAGATATTTGCATTAGAGAACAAGGTAAGTATGCCATATTAATAGAGAATAAACTTAAAAAGGCTCTATTTCAACGCAACCAATTGGCAAGGTACATAATGAAGATTCTAGAAAAAGGTTTCTCTATTGATATGATTTATGTTATTATATTACCTGGTTCAATTGAATCTGATTTTCTTTCTGATACTCCAATTTCTGTTTGGAAGGCTCCTGCTGATTGGTCATCCTCTAATGATGAAAGACGGTGTTGTGACCCAAATGCTTCTTATGTGCATGCCTGCCTTTGTGATAATGGTAAAATTTTAGATGATGATTGGTGTAACAAAAGGTGTATAGATTGCAAATCTCTTTTTCAAAATTTGGAAAATCATATAAAGGTTATAGACTATGACTTCCCAGTATGGTTACTTGATGTGGCCGAAGAGATAGTTCCACAAAATGAAATATTCATTAAATCTGCAATGATTCAGTTTGCCCATTATATAAAAGGATTATACAATATAAGATTAAATAAAAATGAAATTATGGAAAATATACAAGCCTTACAAAATGCCTTGAATTTTGAACCTGAAAATCCTGAAGGAAATTTCAATAAAGTTATCTCCGCAAAAAAAGATTTAGCTAAACTTCAGCAGTCGCTAGACTCATTGGAGTTTGTTTGTAGGCTTAGAATTTGGCAAAAACAAATAGAAAATAAATTTAAAGGCATTCATGTCTATAGCGATGAAGAGGGCTTTTATATTATTATTAACAATGTCTATTGTGGTATATGGATTGAAAATAATAATAAATATTTTTGGGGTTTCTTTATAGACAATAATAGATTAACCGAGGAACAGGATAAGAAAATAATTGAAGAAATTATTATAAGGTCTGGTTTATCATCTAATTCTAATAAGTATTATATTGGATGGGCATATACTGAAAATGGAGCTAATACTATGAGTAAGTTTATAGAAATTGCACAAGAGTTACCAGATTGCAAAATAGAACAAAGGTTATAACATATATTATTCTTTGTTTTTTGTTTTATATACGTCTAATTTAATCTATAGTTTAATATAGACTATAAGAGTTTGCCCTATACATTATATATATAGGGCTTTTTTCTTGCTTCTATAGTCTAAATATGATATCTTTGTAAAATCAAATTTAATTTAGACTATGGGAGAAAAAATAGGATATGCCAGAGTGAGTACGAGAGAGCAAAACCTCTCTTCTCAGGTAGATGCACTTAACAATGCCGGTTGCATCCGGATCTTCACCGACAAAATCTCAGGAAAGGAGTTCAAGCGTGAAGGCCTGACTGCTTGCTTAGATTACCTTCGTGCCGATGACACTCTTGTTATTTATCGCTTGGACCGACTTGGCCGATCCGTCAAGGAAATGCTCGATCTTTGTGCCAAGCTGGAAATGCGGCGCATCAAACTTGTTTCTCTTCAGGACAATCTTGACACTTCTTCAGCTGTAGGCAGATTTACCATGCAGATACTCGCATCGCTGGCCGAGTATAACCGCAATCTTATTCTTGAAGGATGCAAGGCTGGAATTGAGGCAGCTAAGAAACGGGGTGTCAAGTTCGGGAGACAGGAAGGTACCAGGATGAAGAAGCCTAAGAAGGAAGCCGTCATCCAACTCTATAAGGCTGGAACAACTATACCGAAAATTATGGAAATAACCGGCATCAAGGCAAAGCAGACCATATACAACTATCTTAAAGAAGAGAACTTAAGGCCAAATAGAAATTGACTATTACTCATGTTATTAAGCATCCTCTTTTTTTATAAATATTTGTGCATATATCAATGTAAATAAAAAGTCCAAATACTATAATCCATATTTATTAGAAACCTTTTGTTTTTTGAATTGATTAGCTTGTTTCGTGGTTTTCTTGGATTTTGACGTAACAGATTTCGGGTACGAAGTCAAGGTTCCATTAAATCCCGTTTCAATTACTTTATTTTTAAATTTAAGCATCCCTGTGCATATCTTATCGACAACCAATTTATCCATGGAAAAAGAGTAATCTGTTTTTATTGTTTTACTACCGTTATTAACATAATCGATACCTTCATTATCCATAAATTTCAACATAAAGTCTCGTTTAAGGATTTTGCATCGAATTATATTTATTGTTAAAGTTCTTTTTCCCGGTTTAAACGAAGAAGAGGATATTATATCAGGCTTATAATTATCTTTATATGAAATAGTGAGATATGGGTGTTTATAATCCAATTTAGTAACTGTGGTGATTCCTGTTTTATTAGAATCAAAAAGTCGTTCGTCAGATTTGATTTCATACTCGCAAAAGTCCTTTGAAAATAAATCAAATAATTCCTGTATCGGCAGAGGCGATGATTCTACTTCAGCTTCTATATACTGACTTTCCCAAGGTTCAAGAGCCTTATATGGTTTCTGTAAATCCTTCAAAAATCCAAGGAGTTCTTTAGCATTATCCTCATTTAAGCATTCTATGTAGAATGCATCATACTCACGATTACTACCATCTCTTTCTCCATCTGAGAAAGCAATATTTATATTATGAGAATATTTACACTTAATGGTAATTTTATTTTTATCTCCATATTGCTGGTATCCACCTAAATAAGAGTTAGACCAAAATCCTGAATATATTGTAGCCTGGTGTAAGTTAAATATACATGTATAATCCGCAAATCGAAATGTTCGCGCGTTTCAAAATGAAAAGTTCATTTCACA
>ERZ791743.1282-NODE-1282-length-15662-cov-13.350676_pt1 | contig 15662 bp, 7 predicted proteins | sample MGYA00509952_ERZ791743 | MGnify/ENA primary metagenome ERZ791743 (study PRJEB30046, sample SAMN00792040) | human gut metagenome | study: EMG produced TPA metagenomics assembly of the A metagenome-wide association study of gut microbiota in type 2...
TCGTGCGAAGATAGGGCTAATTTGAGAACTCTGCAAATAATAGAAACAGAAAAACGATTCCGAATACGTATTTCCTCTTTTAAAAGAGGAAAAAAATGATTTTTGGTACCTTTTGAAAACGCAAGTGCGTTTGGATTAAAACGTCCTTGTGTTTGAAGTCAAACGCACTTGCGTTTTAACTAAAACGTACTTGCGTTTTGGACTAAACGTCCTTGCGTTTTTTGATAAGAAAAAACGGTATCTCAAGGGACGATGAAAACTTTTGTAAAATAGATGTTTTATATCATGTATGCTATTTTATTTGCTTGATAATTAGAAGTTTATTTATTATTGTTTTTTCTGCCTTTTTAGGTGATGAATATTTTTGCACCCTTAAATGAACTATTTTGTCACCTCTTTCTATAATTAAACTGTACATTTGTGACGAAAACTTTAAAATCTAAATTTAATCTAAATTCTTGTATGCAAACCGAATTCCGAACTATTCTATGGAGAAGGGGATTGAGCATGATGTTGTTCGTCTTGTTCTCTGTAACTGTGGCTATGGCCCAGGTACTCGTGAGGGGTACTGTGGTTGACCAGACGGGTGAAAGCGTTATTGGTGCCAGTATCCAAGTGAAAGGGACTACTCAGGGAACTATTACTGATATTGATGGTAAGTTCTCATTGGGAGTACCCGACAAAAAATCCGTTATTGTGGTCTCTTTTATTGGCTATGCCACAAAAGAACTGCAGGTGGATACCTCTAAGCCGATGTCTATCGTACTGGAAGAAGATACGAAGGTATTGGATGAAGTAGTAGTAGTAGGTTACCAGGAAGTAAGAAAGAAAGACTTGACCGGTTCCGTGGCTAAGGCAGATATGAATGAATTGCTGAATACTCCGGTTGGTTCATTCGATCAGACTTTAGGTGGACGTATTGCCGGTGTGAATGTATCTTCCAGTGAAGGTACCCCAGGTGGAACCATGAACATTGTGATTCGTGGTAACAACTCGTTGACACAGGATAACTCTCCGCTTTATGTGATTGATGGTTTCCCCGTAGAAGATGCAGCTATTGCCAGCACTATCAACCCTTCGGATATTGAATCGTTGGATATTTTGAAGGATGCATCAGCTACAGCTATTTACGGTGCCCGTGGTGCGAATGGTGTTGTTATCATTACTACAAAGAAAGGAAAGGTTGGTAAGGCGCAGATTACATACGATGGTAGTGTGACTATGCATCATGTAACGCGGACTATTCCGATGATGGATGCGTACGAGTTCGTAAAACTTCAGGCTGAAACATATCCGGCTTCTATTGCGAATTCAACAGGGGGATATCTTATGGAATACCAGGGAAAACAATGGACACTGGATGATTATCGTGACATTTTCCAGTATGACTGGCAAGATGAGATTTTGAGAACAGCTTTGCAGCATAACCATAATATAAGACTTACAGGAGGAACAGAAGGGGTTCGTTATAATGCTTCTGTATCATATTATAATCAGGATGGTATTTTGTTGAATTCTGGTTATGAACGTTTTCAGGCACGTGCCAATACGGTTATTAAAAGAGATAAGTTAGATATTAACCTTACCACTAATTATTCTCGTAGTATTCAGACAGGTAGTACACCATCTGAAACTTCTTATAGTGGTATGAATAACTTGTTTTATAGTGTGTGGGGATACCGTCCTGTTACTTATCCTAATAAATCGATGGAATCATTGTTGAACGATGTAATGGATGAGGCTATTGATAGTAGTAATGACTATCGTTTCAATCCGATTCGTTCTTTAAAGGAAGAATATCGCAAGTATTATATCAATAATCTTCAGTTAAATGGATATGTATCTTATGAGTTCATTAAAGGTTTGAAATTGAAGGTTTCGGGTGGTTATACATACGATGCGCGTAAGAATGATCAGTTTAATAATTCGAATACCCGTTACGGTGGTCCGACTTCAACAGATAAAGTAAATGCACAGATTATTCGTAATGAGCGTCTGACTTGGTTGAATGAAAATACATTGACATATCAGACTAATATTAAGAAGAAACATTTCTTTAATTCTTTGGTGGGTATTACATTCCAGAATTCAGATTATGAATATTATTCGCTGAAATCTACTCATATTCCAAATGAGTCATTAGGAATGGCTGGAATGGCAGATGGAACTTTGTCTTCTTCGTCTTCATTGAAGAGTTCTTGGTCTATGATGTCTTATCTGGCGCGTTTGAATTATAATTATAAATCAAAATATTATGCAACTGCTTCATTCCGTGCCGATGGTTCTTCAAAATTTAGTAAAAAACATCGTTATGGTTACTTCCCTTCTGGTTCTTTAGCCTGGAATTTTATGGAAGAAGAATTTATGGCTCCAATTAAGAAAGTTGTAGGAGCAGGTAAATTACGTGTGAGCTGGGGATTAACAGGTAATAACCGTATTGGAGAGTATGACTATTATGCTTTGTTGCAGATGCTGAAGGAAAAACAGGGAGATTATATTTCCAATGGAAGTATACCGAGTGGCGTTTATCCTTTTGATAATGACATGAGTAGTGTGGGTATGGTACCTGTTTCACTTCCAAATGAAGACTTAAAATGGGAAACAACTGAGCAATGGAATGTTGGTTTGGATTTGAGTTTCTTTAATGAAAGATTGAATTTCACGGCAGATGTTTATCGTAAAACTACGCGTGATTTGCTTTTGGAAGCTTCTTTGCCTCTTGTTTCTGGATACTATAGTGCAACGAAGAACATCGGTAAGGTTCGTAATGATGGTTTGGAATTAAGCTTGAGCACTGTGAATGTTCAAACAAAAGATTTTACTTGGACTAGTGACTTTAATATTGCATTCAACAAGAATGAAGTACTTGAGTTGGCAGAAAACCAATTGTCATTAACTACTGCTGCTAGATTTGACCAGAATTATAATTCTCAACCTAGTTATATTGCTAAAGTAGGTTTGCCGATGGGTATGATGTATGGTTATATTTATGAAGGTACTTATAAGTATGATGATTTTGTTAAATCAGGAAATAGCTATACCCTGAAAGACAATGTTCCATATTTTAGTTCAGAAGCCAATACACAACCCGGTATGCCTAAGTATAAGGATGTAAATGGGGATGGAATTATTGATACAAATGACCGTACGATTATTGGTCGTGGTCTTCCGATTCATACAGGTGGTTTTACCAATAGTTTTACTTATAAAGGGTTTGACTTGAGTGTTTTCTTCCAGTGGTCATACGGTAATGACATCATGAATGCTAACCGTTTGTTCTTTGAAAATGCAGGTGGTAAAAAGGATTTGAATCAGTTTGCTTCTTATGCCAATCGTTGGACTCCGGAAAATCCTGAAAGTGATATTCCTGCAGCTACTAAGTCTGCGTCTAACAATGTAATTTCTTCACGTATTATTGAAGATGGTTCCTATTTGCGTTTAAAAACTGTAACATTGGGTTATACTTTCCCGAAAGCTTTAATTGCAAAGGCAAAGTTAAGCAATGCAAGAGTATATGTAGCTGCTCAGAACTTGTGGACATGGACTAGCTATTCTGGCTATGATCCTGAAGTATCTGTTCGTAACAGTGCATTGACTCCAGGACTCGACTTTTCTTCTTATCCGAGAGCTTTCACTTTGAGTTTCGGTGTTAATTTGGGATTTTAATAAAGGGTTGAATTATAAATCGTGAAATATATGAAAATAATAAAATACGCTTTATGTGCTTTCTTGTTTGGGGGATTGGTTTCAGCGTGCAATTTCTTAGATAAGGAACCCTATAAGCTTTCTCCTGAAAAATATTTTAATAATGCTGCAGAGGCGGAATCCTTCTTGACAGGTGTGTACGCCATACTGGGACAATCAACTTTCTATGGAGATAACTTTATGTATCTTGCTGGTGGTGATGATTTGCAGCATTATGGTGGAACTAGTACACGTCAGCCTGCTGATAAGGGACTTATTTGCGCTAATACTGTATCTAGTGATCCGGCTGTCACAGGTATGTGGTATACTTTGTATTCTGGTATTAACCGTGCTAATATGTTCTTGGAGAACGTTGATCGGGCAACAGACCTTACAGATGAGAAAAAGGCGCAATATATAGCTGAAGCTCGTTTCTTACGTGCCTTTTATTATTTTACGTTGGTACAAAACTGGGGAGATGTGCCATTTAAAACAGAATCTACTAATACGGTAGTGGATTTGAGTCTTCCTCGGACTGATAGAGATAAAATTTATGATTTTATCGTCACTGAAATGTCTGAAGTGGCAGATGGAGAACATGCCGGTTTGTTACATGCCAGTGAGTTAGGATATAAACCTGGTCGCGTTTCTCGTTCTGCTGCATGGGGTATTTTAGCAAGAGTATACTTGTTCCGTGCTGGAGAGTATCATAGAATGAAAACTCAACCATCTGGAAAAGAAACCGAATATTTTGCTAAGGCAAGTGAATATGCCCAGAAAGTGATGAATGAAGGTCATGATTTGGTTGATAATTACTGGGATGTATTTATTGATCTGTGTTCAGACCAATACAATAGTACTGGAAAGTACGAGAGCATTTGGGAAGTAGAGTTTGCTGGTGGAAATCAGACGGATGTGAAAGCCGCTGGTCGCTGGGGAAACAATGTAGGATTGGAAGGTCCTGACTTGTCAAATAATAGCGATGTGGTTGGTAAAAACGACCCGGGATACAGCTATCAGTTTATATTTGCAACTCCGAAGCTGTTTGATTTATATACAGCTAATGGTGATTATGAACGTTTTTATTGGAATCTGGCTCCATTTAAGTATGTGGAAAAGGATAACAAATCCAAAGTCTCTGTTACAGGACGTTATTTTGTAAAAGGTTCTATGCGAAAAATTCTTGATGAATTCCATAATTGGGGTGAGAAAACCTATTCGTATGGAGAATATACTGGAACAGCAGAAAACTATCATCAGGTGGGAGATTTTGAGAATCCTAGTGAAGTAAAGGATAAAGGACGTGCTTGTGCAAAGTATCGTCGTGAATATGAGGCAGATAAGAAGGATAAGAACTATACCTGTATCAATTTCCCTATTTTGCGATATTCAGATGTATTGCTGATGATTGCTGAGGCAGAGAATGAAGTGAATGGAGGTCCTAATGAACTGGCATATAGATGTATTAATATGGTTCGTTCAAGAGCTGGAATTTCTACGCTGAGTGGTTTGGATCAGACTGGTTTCCGTCAAGCTGTAAAAGATGAACGTGCAATGGAATTGTGCTTTGAGTTTACTCGTCGTTATGATTTGATACGCTGGGGAGAATTTGTAACCAATATGCATGAAATGGTAAATGTGGCTTTATCTGCAGGAGATGAATGGAAGCAAGTTCAGACTAATAGTGTACATAACTATTTTAAGAATGTGACGGAGGCTTATAATTATTTCCCGATACCTGACCAGGAAATGTCTGTGAACAAGGCTATTACAGAAAATAATCCTGGCTGGTAATTATGAATACGATATTAAAGTAGATAAAATTATGAAAACATATAATTTATTGTTTCTTACATTGGCAGCTTTTTCTCTTGGGGCATGTAACAATGAACTAGAGAAAGACCTAAAGGATGTGAATGTAACGGTTGAAACAAACGATAATGTAGTGTATGACGGTAAAATAATTACTGTGACAAAGGGTACCCCTATTAAATTTAATATTGGGGGAGATCCTGATAACATTACCTTTTTTAGCGGAGAAACAGGACATAATTTTGATTATCGGGAAAGGACTACGATTGACCCGGCTCAGATTGTTTCTTCAAAACTGACTGTAGAGATTAATACGCAGTATAGCGGTGGATATGATAACCTTTTCAGCATGTATATGTCTGAAGAGTTCCCCGGTCTTTATAAAGATGATTTTCCTGGTGATTGTCAGCTATTGACGGATTTTGCAGGATGGACAGAATGGGTGAAACAGGAAGAACTTCCGGTAGCTGCAAATAAGACTGTGAGTTATGAAATGGATATGATGTCTCATTTTGGAAAGAATATTACATTGGCTATTCATGTACATCCGCATGATGCATCAAAGCAACAGCCAAGATTGAACTTCAATAAGGTCAAAATTTCGAATGTATTGACAAATGGTTCTACTGTTGATTTGTATGCTTCAGGAATGGGGTTTACTCCCGTTAACGTATGGAGTTCCGATGTGAGTAGTGTAGAAATCGACCCGAACCTGGCAAAAAACAATGGATATTATGATTCTAGTAATAATCTGATTGAAAGCGCTTTGTGGTATGGTACTGTAACCAATAATATTTGGGGTATGTGGAACCTTTCTAATGCCACTACCGGTAGTTTCTATGTACATAGCGCAGCTCAAGGAAAAGGTTTACGTGAATCGTGGCTGGTATCAGATTATTTGGTGATTAATGCTTGTTCACCAGACACGGGAGTAGCTTTAAAGAATATGACAAATCGCTTCTCCTCGTATGAATATACATACAATGAAGTCGGTACTTATCGGGCTACTTTCTATGTGTCGAATGAAAACTATAAACATAGTGAGTCGAAAAGAATTAATATAGTAATTAATGTAAAATAATAACTAAAATGATATATCTTATGAAAAACTTTAAATCTTTACTGCCTTTCCTGCTAATGTTATTTGTATGGGCAGGATGTGATACGGATGATTTGAGAAATGATGTGGATGAACTGAAAAACCGTGTGGAGAGCCTGGAAGCTCAGGTGAGTGCCATTAATGATAACATGAATGTTTTGAAGGTCTTGACCGATGGAAAACAAACCATTCAATCTTGTGTGTATGATGAAGCTAGCAATTCATATAAACTGGTATTGAGTGATAATACAGAGTTAACACTTACGCAGGGTAAACAAGGTACGGTAAGTTATCCGCAGATTACGATAAGTCAAAATGGTACATGGGTTATCAATGGTGAGGATACAGGTGAAAAAGCCGTGGGTGACAATGCGCCTACTCCTGAATTTGCGATAGATGCAAATGGATATTGGACAGTGGATTTTGGAAATGGAGCTACACAGGTATTTGGTGCAGACGGTCGCCCTGTTTCTGCAACTACAGATGGGGATGTTACCGTTACAGATGAGTTTTTTAAAGATGTAGATGTGGTTAATGGAGAATTAGTTGTCACATTGCATGATGGTGAAATGTATTCCCTGCCTATTGTGGAGGCTTTAGTTTGTGATATTCAAACAGAAAATGTGGCTGAATTTAAAAATGGCGTTTTGGCTGTAGGCTATGGTGAGGAAGTTTCGCTGAAAGTAGTGGTGAAAGGTGATGATGCATTTGTATCTGCACCTGCAGGTTGGACAGCCGTGTTGGGTGAGCCTGATGCACAAACTAATATTGCTGTTCTTACGCTTAAAGCACCGGCTGAATCTGCAGCATCTACTACTTTAGGACGTGCGGCAACTGCAGATAACACAAAAGATTTGACTGTTCAGGTAAATAAAGGAGTAGCTTGGGCTGTTGATAAGATTCAGGTGGAAGCTACCAAGGTTATTTCTAGTTATAAAGCTCTTTACGATGCAGGGGAAACGATTGATATTAATGGTATAGAAATAAAGGAAAGTGTTTATGGAGAAGCGTTGTTGATATCAAATTCTGATTTCCAAATTACAAGTGACAATATTCCAGCTAGTGGAGTTATCTTTATTAAAGATGGAATAAATGTGACCTTTGATTATGCAACCAAAACAAATTTGGAAAAATTGATATTAATTGGTGATAATCCTCAGAAAAAAAGCTCATTAAAGATGAATAGACAAATTAGAATGACTCCGGGAGATGCTAATAATGGTATGTTTGTTTGCTATAATATGGATTTGGATGCTACAAGCGTAAGTGATGCAGATGGTAATCTTTCTTATTTGTTGAGTATACAGGCTAATGGCGCGTTAAAGGATGTTGTTTTTTATGATAGCTTTATTACACTCTCTACTATCCAACAGCCTTTAGCATATCTAGGTAACAATGATCGATACGTAACTAATTTTACTATAGAAAAATGTAAATTTGATTATCCTGGTGGTACTACTAATCAAAGATATCTTCTTAGCGTTAGCTCATCTACTGCTACTTATGCTAATATTGTATTAAAAAATAATATATTCTATTCAAGAGAAGGTATTGAACAGAAGTTTAAATTATTTAACGGAACAAAGGCTACTATTGGCAATTTAATATTAGAAAATAATACTTTTGTAAACCTGGCAAGTGAGACTACGGCTTATGTTTATGCAAAAACGGTAGAACATATAAAGGCAAACAAAAATATATTCTTTGCCAATGTCGGTAATATTGATAATTATTATATTGTATTCCGTTTAACTACTTCAGCAACAGGAGATACTACAGATGATAATATAGGATATCGATCAGATGCCACAACTAATGGATGGAGAATGTTTTACCTATCAGGTGGTATAAGTAGTGGGTGGGATGGTGCTCCGGATGTGACAAAAATAGATGATAATCCATTTGATGGTGGAACATTTGATCTTTCTACAGGGACGTTCGTTCCAAACGCTACTTATGCAGAATATGGTGCCAAATTTGAATAAATAAATTGAGCCATGAAGAAAATAACATATATATTTATTAGTTTACTCTCTCTCGCTGCACTTTTCTCGTGCAGCGAAAGAGACGATCTCCGAAAAGACATTGACGATTTGAATGCCCGTTTGGAGAAGATTGAGGCAATGTTGCCACAGATGAATCAGGATATTGCCAATTATCAGGGCTTGCTTTATGGCCAGTATTTGATTGTAGGTTATAGCAAGGCTGAGAATGGAGATTATACTTTGGATTTGAGTAATGGAGAATCTATGGAAGTGAATGTCTATAGCGGTGAACCGAATGAGGCACTTCCTGTGATGTCTATTGGTTCGGATGGATACTGGTATTACACAAAAGATGGAGAAACACTTCCTTTGACGGAAAATGGAAATAAAGTGAGTGCAGATCCCGTAAATGGAAAAACTCCTGAATTTGCTGTGAATGCGCAGGGATACTGGATTTATTCATTTGATGGTACCAATTGGGAAGATGGTATCGGCTTGGCAGATCCGGGTAAAGCCCAGGGAGTGGTTTCTATTTTTGATGATGTGAAAGTGTCACCTGATGGTAAGTCTATTACTTTTACATGGACGTCTGAGGGCGAAGGAGGAGCCACGGAGACTTTAAACAAGACTGTCTATATTTTTGATGGATTAAGTTTGGACGTAGAATACGGAGAAACTACACCGGTAGAATTTCACTTGGGTGAAACAATATTATGGAATGTAGTGCAAGGAGAAAATGTAGACAAGATTGTAATTGAGACAAAAGACTGGGAAATTAAGGTTGAAGAAACGTTGATGACTGTAAAGGCTCCTTCGGTAAATACGTTAAACAGAGAGTATGAGGATAAACTGGTGCTGAAGATATTCTCGAAAGAAGGGTATTGCAGGGCGGTCACTATTCCAGTGAAACTATTAACCACAACAGATTCTGAAAATACTGCCAAAGCTTGGCAGTATTTTTTGTCTGGGGACGACTCCCAAAATGTATTGTTGGATTATTCTTACGCCGGATATCATTATGGTAATGAGGTTCCTTCAGATGGATTTTCATGGAGTGGGTACACCGTTTATAATGTAGCGGATTATATGAAAAAGAATTCATTATCCGCTCGGGATGCTTTAGAGGATATTCTGGATAAAAACAATTTGATTCGCAAAACAAATCCAAGTGCATTGAATGCCAATGCGAAAATTGTCATTTATTTTCCGGAAGGAGAGTATGTATTGCAGGGTAAATCAGATAATAATGAGGCTCCTTACCAGATTTATGGAGGTAACTTTATTATCAAAGGAGATGGCCCGGATAAAACAAAACTGATTATGGAAGACCATATCGGTACAGATGAAGGGTCTACCAAGGCCTTGATTTCGATTGGGCATACGAATGGTCCTCGCAATATAAATGATTCTAAATCTTTGGCGAAGATAACCACAAATGCTGCTAAAGGTAATCGTACGGTGAAGGTTTCTACGACAACTGGGATTACCTCTGGCAGTTGGGTGCAGCTGCGTTTGCGTAGTGTGAATGATGGACTTTTGCAAAAGGAACTTGGGCCGTTGTATAGTAATCGTTCTGATTGGAGTATTTCTCAAAAACCAGGAGTAAATGGTAATGCAGAAGACAGAAATGGTATTCAGGTGATGGAGTTTCATCAGGTGGAATCTGTAGGGAGTGGGGAGATTACTTTTTATGACCCTATTATGAGTGATATTGATGTGTCTATTAATGATTATAATGGTGGCTGGGAAATCCGTGAATATAAGCATATAGAAAATGTGGGAGTAGAAGATTTGGCCTTTGTGGGAGGAGAATCGTTACTTTCTCCTTATTATCACCATGGACAAGGAGCAGACGAAAGTAAGGGCTGGATGTATGATTATGCCTATAAGCCTTTGTCAATTCAGCGTGCTGTCAATTCATGGGTGCGAAATGTGACTTTCGAGAGTATTAGTGAAGCAGTTACTTTTGATCAGTCTGCCAATTGCTCTGCTTATAATATTCGTATTACCGGTAAACGTGGACATTCGGCAGTACGTGCTCAGGAATCTACCCGTGTCTTTATTGGAAAAGTAAGAGATGAGAGTATAGATGAGAAAGGGCATGGGCAATACCATGGTTGTGGTGTGTCAAAACCAAGTATCGGTACGGTGGTATGGAATGTTACTTGGGGACAGGATGCCTGCTTTGAATCGCATGCCACTCAGCCTCGTGCCACTCTGTTTGACAATTGTAGCGGAGGTCTGGTGTATTATCATGCTGGAGGAGCAGAAAAGGAAGCCCCAAATCATTTGAGAGATTTGACGATCTGGAATCTGAATGTGACTGGTACAACTGATGAAAAAGGGCAAAATTTCTGGAAAAATGATTTTCATTGGTGGCTTTCCGGGGATAAATGGTGGAAAATTTATCCTCCTATTGTGGTTGGAACCCATGGCCAGCCTGTTACTTTTACGTCGGACCCCAATCAGCTGACATACAAGGAAAGTACGGGGACAAAGGTTACTCCAGAGTCATTGTATGAGGCACAGCTTCGGCAAAGATTTGGAGTGGTACCACCTTGGCTGAATGCCTTGAAATAAAGATGCTGCCCCGTAGTAGATATGTGTTGTTATTACGGGGTAGTTTTGCCATATAGTTGTAAGAAAATAATAAGAACTGGAATTTGAATGAAAAAAACTTGTTTAAGATTCTTGACTGGCAGAATGTTGTTTTTTCTGGGCAATAATGGCGATAGGGATGGAAATATTGTAAAATCTTACCTCCGGTTATTGTAGGATTCCATGGTGATCCTGTCAAGTTTGTACAAGAGCAGGTGAAATAGGATGAAAGTAATGGTTTGCCGGTAGAACCTCAGTCACTTTATGAGGCACAATTGGAACGCCGTTTGGGTAGTGTTCCGGTTTGGTTGGAGGCTTTGAAATAATTATAAACTTTAAATATCATGAACTTAACGCGAAACCTTTATTTACTTTTTTTGTGTGGAATGTGTACTCCGGTTGTGTATGCAGCCGGTAACATGACGACAGATGCGGCAGTACAGCAGACAGTGAATCAGGATGCGGACGAAACGAAGCTGAAGGAACTTGCAGAGTTCCGTAAGAAATATAAGTTTCCGGAACCGAAGGCTTCTGAGAGTGAGCTGAAGGCCGCACAGGTGGGGCTAAAGATGTTGATGCTGCAGCGTACGGGAGACTATACCGTGACAGGAGCAGATTTATGGGGCGAGAAAGTGATGAACCAGCATCTGAGGGATGTGGCAAAAACGGTACGTGCGTTGTCATACGGAGTGCAGAAATACGGTAAATCAGCCAAAGGTGATTTGGATTTATATCTGGATTATCTGTTTACACATAACTTTTTCCTTCGAATGCCTAAGTTGGTATATAGCAACTATAGTGATGTACGAAAGATTCCTACTGATTTGATGAGTGCCATTCCGGTATGTGATGAAGTTCGTAAGGCTAAAATGATTGCAGCCGTACAGAAACTACTGGAAGTGGATGTGATTCGTCAGGGAGATAAGGCTATCTTGAACTGGATTAGTTCGGACTATATTTTCAATATTGTGCCATACGTGTTTAATCTGGCACTGGCTAACCCGAACGACCAGCAGGCTGTGCAGGACTTGCAGTTGCTCTCCGGCTTTCTGCGGGTATGTACGCGCTATAATGTGGGCAATAAGGATATTCTGAAGCCGGACGGTACAGGTTTCCACCACAATGCGCATTATAATGGATACATGTATTCTTACAAAACGTGGGTGGAATACTTCTATCGTTTCAAGGGGACTTCCTTCAAGATTGACCCTAAGTCGTACGAAAGACTGAAAAAGGCTGTCGTAACGATTTACATGACTGCTGTGCGTGCAGAAGGTGATAAGAACCGGATTTATGCCAACAGTATGGCAGGACGCCATCCTTTCTATAGTATTGAAGTACCCTTTACGCAAAAGCTGTTCGAACAGTTGATTGAGATTGGAGCGGATGCCACAGGCACGGATTTAGATAAGGAACTGGCTGCTTATTATAATTACTTCTTTAAGACGGATAAGTATCCGGTACCGGCTGCTGATGCTAACGGATTCTACCAGTATAACTACAGCTCGGCAGGGGTGTATCGCCAGCCGGGATGGGTGGCTGTGATGAAGTCGCCTACAGCTATGTTGTGGGGAAGTGAAATTTATAACAAGACCAATCGTTTCGGACGTTACCAGAGCCACGGTACACTGGAAATTCTGTACGATGGGGGACTGGTTCCTACAGGTTATCCTTCTAACAATGAGAACAAGGGTGCCGGATGGGACTGGAACATGATGCCGGGAAGTACGACAGTACATTATACCGACTGGGCGGAAATGATGCCTTATAAGAACGATAAGGATCGTTTTGACCAGAAGGCCAGAACGAGCAATTTTGCCGGGGCTGTATCCATGAAGGATTACGGACTCTTTGCTACCGCTTTTGATCAGGATGACCGCTGGGGAAGCCAGCGATTCACTCCTACCAATTTGACTTTCTGTAAGTCGGTGTTGGCTATCGACGGTATGTTGTTCAGTATTGGGAATGGTATTTCTGCAAAGGGTGATTATGCGGACAACATGATTACGGCTACGAACTTATTCCAGTCGGTAGTAAGTAAGCAGTACAATAAGTTGACTGTGAACGGCCAGGAGGTAACGAAGGGAAATCGCCAGAATTATGCCTCTTCAGAATCTGTGACGATGATTAATCCTGTTTCAACCGGCTTCTTTATTCCGGCAGGTCATGATGAACTCACAGTGATTTATGACGAACAGGAGACGCCTTCTTCTGTAGGTATGGCTGGTAAACCGGCTAAAGAAGTGGTGGCAAAAGCGTATATGAACCACGGTGTGAAACCGGAGAAGAAGTCTTATTCTTTTGTTGTAGTTCCGGCAGCGGATGAAGCTAAGATGAAGGATGTGGCCGACCGTCAGACAAAAGGAGAATTATTCTCGGTAGTGGAAATGCAGGATTCCTTGCACATCATTAAATATGCACCGAAGAATGTGCTGGCTTATTCATTCTTTACTCCTGCGAAGGGGTTGACAGCAGGTGAGGTAGTTTCTTCGGCTACGGAACTGTTGCTGATAGAACAAAAGAATACGGATGGTAGTTTGTCGTTGGGTATGGCCAATCCGAACTTGCGTCCTAAAATGCTGGACAAGAAGAACTGGAAGGAGATTCCTACCCCTGCATTTATTGAACTGAAGGGCATCTGGCAGATGGATGGAAATGTGCCTGGTGTGTTCTTAAAGACAATGGAGAATGGAAATACGGAAGTGTCTTGTTTGTTGCGAAACGGACTTCCTGTGTATATGAAGCTGGTAAAACAGAAATAAGGCTTAAATACTGAAAATATAAAAGGTCGTTCTTCCAATGAGTGAGGAACGACCTTTCTTTATTTTTATAAATTCAATATTTTAGTCTTTGTCAATCTTTAAAATACCACCGGTGGTGGAATTGAAAATCACGCGGGTGTTTACTTTCTTGTCGAACAAGCCGTCTACCAGTACTTCGGTGTAGCCAAACTGTGTGAATGCCATTTCGTCGTTGAAAAGTTTTTTACCTTGATAAGTTACCGTGACGTTTCCTTTACCCGGTACATTGTAGATGGCACCATCTGCTTTTTTCTTTTTCTTATCTTCTTCCGGCATGGGAAGGGTAGAAGTGTTGCGGATGGAAACATAAATCGGGTCACCAGCCAGATTGTCGGTCGGAAGTACTCCTAACTGGGTGGAGAAACGAGCGGCAACCTGTTCTTGTGTATCGCTGCCGGGTTCTACCAATATTGTAAAGACTTTATCTGTGCGGTCGGTCGTACCGGTAAATGCTTGCATCAACGCTTTTTCTTGTTTGTTCAGCTGGTCAATAACCAGTTGGAGAGAAGCTCCGTCCTTTGGCATGGTTTCTGCCTGTCCGCGTAGGATGGTGTTCTTGCTGTCGCGTATGTTATAGATTTCGCGGGCGGTCAGTTCTGCCATTTTTGCGCTGGAGCCAGCCATAAGGATGTCTTCTGTCATGTATTTGCGGGCATTCTCATGAGGTTGTGGCTTCTCTAACTTGTAGTCAGGGAGAGATTCTTTTTCGGTAGAGGTCGTATTGATGGCTTTTACAATCCCTTTGTCGGTCAGTTCTACATTGGATGCCATACTCTTATCTTTCAACTTCATGATGTAGGCTTTCGTAGAGTCGGGCACTCCTACAAGACGAACTTGAATATCCTTGATTTCCCAATGGCTTTCGGGCTGTGAACTGATATTGTTCAGACGCAGGTAGCGGCTGGCGTATAGGCTGAAATCGCCCGGCTGGTAGTCTACCTTGGTGGCAATGATGTCAATGGCTACTTTGGTCTTGGGCAGGAAGTACACGATGCCTTCGCCTGCCTGTGGCACATAGCTTTCTTGGGAATAGGCACTTAGAGAGGCCAGCAGTCCCAATGCAATGATTCCTTTTTTCATATTGTCTGTCATTTAGTTTCCATTAGTTGTTTCCATGCGGCCGGCAATGCGTCTGCAATGTCACCGGAGGTCATGCCGATAACACCCTTTTGCTGGCAGGCGATGTCACCGGCCAGACCGTGTACATAGACACCTAAGCGGCAGGCTTCTTCGTGTGTGTAGCCTTGTGAGAGCAGTGACAGGATGATACCGGTAAGTACGTCACCACTTCCGGCTGTGGCCATACCCGGATTGCCTGTAGGGTTGAAGTAAGTTACTCCGTCAGGGGTAATGACAGCCGTCCATGCTCCTTTCAGTACGATGTAGCATTGCAGGTGAGCCGCCAGTTCTTTCGCCTTTGACAAACGCTCGTAGCTGTTGCTGCAGCGTCCGATGATGCGTTCCAGTTCCTTGATATGTGGAGTAAGAATGCTGTGGCGGGGAATACGGGTCAGGTAGTTACGGTAGCTGCTGAAGATGTTGAGTGCATCTGCATCCAGAACCAAAGGAATATAGCAGTTGCTTACCTGGTCGAACAGCGCCTGCACCGTGATTTCTTCCTGTCCTAATCCCGGGCCGATGGCTACGGCCTGGAAGTTGTCGAGGTCGGCAGCTTCGGCAAAG
>ERZ791743.1288-NODE-1288-length-15575-cov-11.766108_pt1 | contig 15575 bp, 12 predicted proteins | sample MGYA00509952_ERZ791743 | MGnify/ENA primary metagenome ERZ791743 (study PRJEB30046, sample SAMN00792040) | human gut metagenome | study: EMG produced TPA metagenomics assembly of the A metagenome-wide association study of gut microbiota in type 2...
AGGTCGAAGCGCCAGCCGAACTCTCCGGAGAGCGCGGTGACGATGTTGTCCATCGAACCCTTCTTGTTGCCGTCGACGGTCATGTCGGTTTTGGCCGTGCCGAGACGAGCGACGACGTCGGCAAACTGACCGTTCTCACCCATCCAGAGACCGTAGGCCGCAAGGCTGTAGACGTCCATGTCGGCTTCGCCTCGCCTGGAGTCGACATCGCTCATCGTGTAGGAGAAGGCCACGCCGAAGCGGGGAGCGCCGGCGGTCGGAACGGTGTCGACGCCCACCTGGATCGTATGGAAGTCGTTTTCGAGTCCGCTTTCGGCGGAGAGCCTGCCGCCGTCATAGCGTGCCCAGGCACCCGACGTCTGGTTCATCGAGCGGATGTCGCCCATGCGCTTGTGAACGTCGTTCGTGAGGATGCGGTTCAGGGCAAGCGGAGCAACGGTGGCAAGTTCAAGGGTGGACTGCATCACGGAGTTCGGGCCTGTGGAGTGCACATTGGCTTCGACGTCGATGATGAAGCCTTCGTTGTACATGCCTTCGTCAACCTTCATGATCGTCTCAACGCCCTCGGCGGCGACATTGCCGAGAAGTTGCTTCGCCTGGTCGCTTGTCACGTCGTCGGACGTGAGGTCCTTCGTCAGGTCCTCGTTGGCGAGCTTCACCGTGAGGGAGGAGTCGGCTGCGGCGGAATCAACCGTGAAGGTGCCGGCCTGCTGGCCTTCCTCAGCGGTGAGATCCGTGGCGAGGCGAACCGTGCCGGAACCCGACAGCTTCTCAACAGCAGCGTTGACCGACTTGTCAGTAATATTCACCACACCGTTATCGAGCGCAAGGCTGTTGAGCGCAACAGCACGCTGGCCGTTCTGAGCCGTCGGATCGGTCGAAACAATGGCCGTCGGCGTCCACTGTGCGCCGTCCTTGACGGTGAGCTTCATGTCGGTCACGGTAAGTCTGTCGCTCTCAACATCTTCAGGCAGACCAGCCCAAGCGACAACCGTGTTGCCGTTCCAATAGGATTTGGCTCCCGCAAGAGTTACGTCGACATTGGCATTAACGCCCGTACCAGACGTTTCAGCATCATAATCGAACACCACGTCGCCGTTGATCTGCGTAGAATACTTGCCGTCCTTGTTGATTTCGATCGATGCATCACCGCGAGCAAGGAGCGCATGGTCGGCAGTAATGGCCGTATTGCCTTCGATATTGACCATACCCGTACTCATAACGGACAGTCCCATTGATTTCACACCTTCAATCGTCGACCTGGCTTCAATATTAACGGCGCGCCCCTTGATGTTCAGAGTGGCCTTCTTCTCTGGATCCATTTGATTGGACGCAACCTGTATCGCTCTGACGTCCGAGCCGCCCTCGGCGTAGATGTTGATCGTCTCCCCATTGAGATTCACCTCGCCAGCCTTCTTCGGAACAATCGTGGAGTTGCCGCCTTTGAATTCATTACTGAACACCCAAACACCGATGGCTTTCTGGGCATCGGTGGACACCGCTCGAATCGAAACATTAGAACGACCATCTCCCACGTTGATCAGGGAATTTGATGCAGCATAAATACCTACGGCATCGGACTTTGCCTGTGCATCAATGGTGATTGACGCTGCCGTCAAGTCAATTTCTGATACGTCATTCTCATCCTTGCCGTAAGCCTGCAGGCCCTTAAAGACATTTGTGACGGGTACGTCGGCCTTGGCAGAAGCATCGAGCGAGGCAATCGTAATCGACTTGGTGAATTCATCACCTATGTTCACATTGCCGCCGTAAACGACCTCAACCCCCGCTGCCTCACTTCCCGCAGCAGTCAGCTGAATGTCTCTCGGCGCCACGTTGATAATGGCGGTACCGGAAGACTTACTACCTATCGTACCTCGAATAGCTGCAGTCTTGATCGCAGACGCCCCGCTCGAAACCGCGCTGATCTTTACAGTATTGGCATTACTAATGGAGATTGAAGAATCGCGCTCATACCCACTTGAACCTGCCTCTACAAGCAGGCCATACGTTTCTGCTGTTGCCTTATCTGCTTGGTTTTTCACATCGATGACAACATCGTCTGCTGCGATATTGATCTCGGCATTGCTCTTCGTCTTAACGCCGTAGGCCTTAGACCCAATGGAGGATATCGAGAGGTCTTTAGCTTGAACATCAACTGCGGTTTTTGCTCCTTCCGCAGAAATGCCGAAGGAGTAGTTGCTGCCGTCGGAAGAAATCTGCAGTGTCTCAGCAGCCGCCAATTCAACATTGACATCAGTTTGGAGCTTGACAGAGCTGTTCGATCTGCTTTTTGCGTAAATTCCTCGAGCCGTCTCGTTTGATTTCGTATCCAAAATGATGTTCTTTCCTGCTACACGAAGCAGATTGTTGTAATCGCTGCCCGTTTTACTTTCAACAGACAAGCCGGCTACGCTCTTGTTGTCACTGCCATTTATGGTCAACGTGTTGCCAGCATTGATGATGACGCTTCCTGTTGTATCATTTTTGATATAGGCGCCAGCTTTTTTGACTGTGAAGGTGAGGTCGCCCGCGGAATTAATGGTCGCGGTGTGCCCGTTTTTGCTGCGACACCGTAATCTACGTTTTCAAACGTGTTTTGATCTTCAATAATCAGGTCTTTTGAATTCGCATGAATCCCAAAGGTAGAGGCGCTGGCGACTCCCATTGGGAACAACGAAGCCAAAGCAACCGTTATTAGCAACGGCTTAAAGGGCAAATTATTGTGCATGATGAACTTCCTTTCAACCAACCCGGATATCATCCAGGCTCATAGTGGAAGAATGAACTGTTCAGTGATGGGGGGGTTATCCCTTAAATTTGATAGAAACGCAACACATTCCCAATGTTTCCAAATTCTCGATACAAAGAGAGCGTCAGACATTCTGGCTCTTCCGACATTTTGGGGAAATGAGAGTTTGACGGGGCCCCTCATCAGAGGGGTACGCCCCCTGACACCGTTTGTTACACGCGTAGGATCCGCCAAAATCAAGATCTCTTTATGGAGATCAAGATGATCAACTGGACCAAGGCTCATAGTGCCTACCTCAGCAACGGCCTCAGCAAAGCCGCCTTCCATCGCACCCGCCTGCATGAGTTCCTCGAGGCCGAAGATGCCATGCCCGACATCTGGCGGCTATACCATCAGTTCCACCGAATTGAGAAGCAAACGCTGACGCCCGTTCCACGCTTGAGCTCGAAGCTGATCAAGGTCGTTGGCGAACTTCGTCTCTCAGTCACTTCTCGTGTTCCTGCAGAAAGTCGGTTTCCGCATGTTCCGGTTCAACTGGAGCTCCCCGGTGGCGCACGTCTGACCTTTGCCATCGAAGCGTCTGAAAAATTCGCCGCAGCCCTCATTCGAATGACGTCGGAGTTTGTCCGATGACGCCCTTCGACTTTTCCAAAATCCCCAATGTCACTCTGATCGTCTGTCCAGTCCACATGCGTTCCTGGTTCGATAAGATCGTCAAGCAGTCCCGGTAATGCGTAATAAAGCCCCATAAGGGAATTCAATATTAATGAAGGCTCCGGCATGCGTCGGGGCCTGCATTGCTTTTGCAGCCAGGGAATCAAGTTTTGTCCGCACCGTCTGGCTGGAGAGCGGTACGGCGGGTGAGGAAAGGGAGAGGCTGAACACTGTTTAGATGAAAGCGCTCTATTTTTCAGGCTGCTGAGGCAAGAGGCGGCGTGAAAAAACGGTTGGGTACATCAAAAAGAGGGAGAGGATGGTTGGTGCGCGAAAGCAGACTTTCAGTCAACTGGGAAGAGATGCGCAGCCGCATCGAGGGTTGCAGTGGGAAAAAGTCAAGGGAGCGGAAGAAGGGAGGAGCTGCTCCCTCGCGATGCGAGGGAGCGTTCCTTCTGGTCTGCTGAGGGGACCGATTACTTGGATGAACGCCTGGGGCGCTTGAGCGAGACGGTGGAAGTTCCGCACTCCTCCTCTGTGTCGGACTCGTCTTTTTTACGGCGGGCCTTCGTAGAAGCCACCTCTTCCATCGCTTCTTTGCTGGGCGTCTCAAGCTTTGAGCCGTGCTTATGCCTGGGTTCCGCGATCAGGATCGAAGCTGCCAGTTCGTCCTCGGTGATGCCGAGGGCTTTGCACAACTTGACGGCGCACGTCGTGGTGCAAGTGCGGGTTTTGGCAATCTTCATGATGTGGTGTTCCGTGAGGCCTGCGGCTGCAGCGAACACCTTGTACGTAGTGTAGTTGCGCTTCTTGATGAGAAGCTTAAGAGATTTGGGGACGGGATCGAAATCCGAGGCCACAAGCACCGTCCTGATTTCTTCAAGGGACACATTCAGGGCCTTGGCAAGCTTCATCCCCGTCGAGTCCGTGCAGCGGCGATGGAGGGAGATCGTATTCATGGCGATCGGGTCGAAGCCATGGACCTCGCTGAAATGGTTCAGCGTCTTGTAGCCATGCTTGACAACGCACTCCTTAAGAGTGTCGGCGGGCTCGGCGACGACGGTGCTGGGCTTCGAGCAGGAGGGCAACGTGAGCGCCGCGTGCGCTTCCATCATGAAGGCCGTGTCGAGACGGAGGTGGAAGGTGATGAGGGCAAGCTCATCCGGGCAAAAGACCTTGCTCTGGAGCATGTCCTCGACCGCGGACATGTCGAGGCGAAGCTCCTGACAGAGCATCTCAACGGTGAGGCCGGCTTCATGCAGGGCACGATGAATGACCAGGTTGAAGTAGTCGGCGGTATCAATCGGGAACCTGGGACCGTTCAACTGGATGGTCGCGTAATGAACCTGTTGACGGTCGATGGCGTCGAGAGAATTCAGAGTAGGCAGTTCAAACATGGAGCTACTGAGGATTAGGTTGATGGGAGGAGAAGCGAAGTCGAAATGACGAGACGGCACCGGGAGCGATTTGGGCATTGTGGGCTTAAAACGACTGTGTATCCGTCGGATGAATGCCGGGCTGTGCGCCGGCCGTTGTGCGCAGGCCGTTGTGCGCAGGTACTGCCTGCGGAGACTCGTCCTGTCGGGAGAGATTTGAGAAGGACGGGGAGGTGCCAGTGGTTGTATCGGGAGAGGGCAAAAATTGTTCATGATGATAGTCGATGTAAGCACGATTTTGTATATATGGAAAATGTGAATAAAACTACGTCTAAGTGCGGATGAGTCGATGTCATCCGTTCATTGATTGCACTCTACTACAGGGTGAAACAAAGATCAAATCCACTGGGCAGCGGTAACTTCTTTTTAGACAGCACTGAGGTGGTGATTAACAGAGTGTTTCATGAGTTGGTTGCTGGTTAGCGATCGCTTAACTTCGGCAGTGGCTCAGGCTTTGACAACGAATACACTATTTGCCCGGCAGTTACTAGGAAAATAGGTTGAGGCCCTGAAAAAACGTTAACGGCAGGATTTCTACCTAAGTAATCACCCTAGAAAAGGGCGGGTTATGAATGATGCGTTTTTACCACACTGTTTTTGACGAAAAGGTGAGAGGCGATACTTTGTCAAGAAGGCGAGCACAGGAAGGAGGTGAATTTGGGAGGGCCGGAAGGAAGGGAATGCGCGCTTTCAGTGAAATCAGAACTCATGAATTGGTCTCAGTGACCTCGGTCTGTAAGCTTTAGGCCTCTTGGCAGTGTCGCCTTCATTCGAGGTGAGGACGTCACCTTGAAGCGGTACAAGCCGCCCTGAAGTACGTTGCTGAGTGACCGTCCGCAACAGATGGGGTGAAATCATGGTAAAACCGTCGCATCACACTTGGGAAGGCAAACACCGACTTGTCGGTTGGGTAATCCTGTGACTTGTCAAGGTCCCGTGCTTGATTCCATGGCATTTGAAGAAGACAAGCAGGCGACGAAGGATACGCTGCTCGCACCGACAGACAAGCGCGTGGACATGTACCGCAACTGTCCGATTGAGTGGAAGGCCGCTCTGACAAACGAGCAATGGAATCCGAATCCGTACGAGATCAGGCCGACAGTGCCTGCGCCGGGGGAACTCGACTTCCTCGAGGAGCGCGAGGCGTTTCTTCGTGCACAGTTCGCGACCTTCCTGCACATTCCTCACACTGACAACATGGGGCTCTGGTTCCAGTTTCCCGAGCTCCTCCTTGCGAAGATTCGCTGCGGGGAGGAAACGCGTACTCCTGATCCGACGTTCGTTTCCCTCGTGAGGTATCTGGAGGCGGCGTTCCTGCTCAATGAGCGTTGCTACGACGAAGAGTGGAAGGCCCGCATTGCGGAGTACTTTGAATGCCGCTGGCCGGAGTACAGGGGCGAGCGAGTCAATCAGGCCCTGATCGACCGATGGATGGACTGGCTCGCCCGCTCTCAGTGAGGGGCAAGCGGAGTCCGAGTTCAGGCCGCATAAAATATTGTCTGCGCAAAACAGGTTTTTCAGGCGAAAGCCTGCAAGAATTGATGTCATGACTCAGCAGGGCCACCACATCCAACCGAAATAACAAAATGACCGCAAAAACTCTTGTCCTTCCGATCGCCGTATAGATTTCTCTTCTTCTGGCAGGCTGCGCCTCCAAACCGACTCACACGCCTGAGCAACTGGCTCATGGCGTCAAGTTCGAAGGCCTTCAGGCCGACATTCCGCTTGATCCGGGCTTCTCTCGTCCTCATCAGGTTGCCCATGTTTTCGGCATTCCCGTCAAAGACCTCGACCCCGAGACCAAGAACATCGCTACCATTGCAGAAAGACGAGGTCTCAACAGCTTCATCAGCGGCGCCGCCGATAACGGGCTCGCCGGTGGCCTTGTTGCGGTTGCGATTTCCTCTCTTGACTCGAGCGCAAAGGTCTTTCTCACGGAGGTCGATGAATGGAATGCGATCGTCGATCCGAGCGGGTACGCCACGATCTACGAGGCTGAGTCCGATGTGCTGAAGAATGTCACGGAACGGACCACCAAGGGTCTCCGGAAACAGGGCTAGGAAGTGCTTTCCATGGGCAGTGAGACCGAAGGCGGCAACGGAAAGCCGGTCTTCGTCGAAAGTAGCCTGACTCTGATCAACGAGGCAAGGGGATGTCCAAAGCCTGATGCCGATGACGAGGGCTGCCGTCTGACGCTGAGCACGCCCGTGTTCACGCATTCCTCGCGCGAGGCGCCGCCTGCCTGGCTTTCCGACCTGAAGGAGGCCTTCATCATTCGAGGCATGGTCATGATGCCTGATGGTGAAACCGCCGACGGCAGCGCCTTCGCACTGTACGCCCCCTAAACACCGTTTGTTACAAGCGTAGGATCCGCCAAAATCAAGATCTCTTTTATGGAGATCGAGATGATCAACTGGACCAAGGCTCACACTGCCTACCTCAGCAGCGGCCTCAGCAAAGCCGCCTTCCATCGCACCCGCCTGCATGAGTTCCTGAAGCCGACGATGCCCTGCCGAACCTCTGGGTGCTCTACCATCAGTTCCGCTGAATCGAGAAGCAAACAGTTACGCCCGTTTCACGCCCGAGCTCCAAGCTGATCAAGGTCGTTGGCGAACTTCGTCCCTCAGTCACTTCACGCGTTCCTGCGGAAAGTCAGATTCCGCAGGTTCCGGTTCAACTGGAGCTCCCTGGTGGCGCACGTCTGACCTTTGCCACCGCAGCTCCTGAACAATTTGATCCGCGCATACCTCTGGACACGAATGCGATCGAGCGATGCATTCGTCCCGTGGCATGCATGGAAGGAGCGACCAGGTTCCGCCAGACGACGGCGTACATGCAAAGCCTGTGCGACAGTTTCACGCTTTTCGAAACCGCAAAGCGCAACGGGATCACGCGCCCTGTCGAATATCTGAAGAAATTCGGACGAGCCGTCTACAAGCATTGCTACGAAAAACGCTGGACTCTGAACTTCGAACTCAAGGGCGTCCACCCGGTCACTCGTGGGATTCGAACCTGGGACATGAAGGCCTTGATGGAGGACTTCGACGTCACACCCTGGCTGCCGTGGAATTTCGAGGAGCCACCGCTATCCGAGGTCGTTAAATAAAGTGAAAGGGCACCGCCTTCCGGCTGGTGCCCTGGCAAATTGTGAAAGTTGGTGTTTAGGGGACGTACGTATTTTGCCCGGTTGGATTTGGGGACGAACACACCGCCACAGATCACACAGCGTTTCAAGTCCTTATCCCGGAAAATCTCCGCTTCCAGCGTTCCGTCCAGCGGCAAGACCGCCCAGCGGAACCACTTACAGCAGACCCAGAAAGAAACCGTCTGCGGGCAGGTGCAGGTGTCCCCGGCGTCAAGGGCAATGCAGTTGCCGCCCTCACAGTTGCAGCACTCCCGGCGTATCAGGCTGGCCGCCTGTTTCCTCTGTGCCGGTGTCATGCGGTAAAGGGAACCGTCCGGCCTGCGTTCCAGCGGCGGCAAAGTTTTAAATAGGATGGATGCTGATCCCTCGTTTCTTGTTGTATTCAACCGGTTTTGAGATCAGTTTATCATGAAAAAATGCAATTCCCGTTTTTCTTCGGGAATTGCATTTTTGCCATCGTGTAGACCTTTGAAATTGTAAATCTGCAATTATCGCTATTCCTAAATGCCATATAATATGGTAAACTGAAAGAAATACAGGCAAGGAGGGGGAAATATGGCGGCAAAGCAGCTTGACGGACATCCGGGCGACCGGATTGGCGATGTGAGGACGAACCTGGGGATGACAAAGAAGGAGTTGAGCCAGAAAACCAGGATCGACGCCTCCCTGATTGCCCGCATTGAAAACGGCAATCTCAAAACCATCAGCAGCGATTATCTGATAAAACTGGCAAAGGAATTGAAAACATCTACGGATTATATCCTGAGCCTTACCCCTGTTAGCGTCCCGAAAAGCTATGATATTTCTGAACTTGGCCTGTCGAATGAAGCGGTAAAAAGGCTTGTGACCGGCGCGATTGATATAGAAATCCTCAACCGCCTGCTGGAACACAAAATTATCCCACGGTTGATGCACCTGATACGGATTTATTTCCAAGGCACAGCAGCGAGAGGGGGTATGGCAAGAAACCAGCTTATCGAGATAGCAACGGCTTCCCTATCCTACCTGATGAAAGGACACCCGGAACACCGGGCGGAAGCAAAACAGGATTTACAGCTTTTGAACGCCCAGAAGATGGGGGAACATGAAGCGGAGATTGAGAAAATTAAAAATGTATTCCTCGCTATCCTGCGGGATATTAAGAAAGACATTGACAACGGCGAAAAGCCGGGAGAACTTGTGACTGCCGCTATGTTCCAAGCCATGCGGGACGCACTGGAGGAACAGAAGCAAAACCCGATTTCCATTGATGATGTAACGGCGATGATTGCCGGAAAAATCGGACAGCTTGCACCGATGGATAAATAAACCGTTGATCTGTTCCAGCAATTTGCTAACAAAATGTTGGAGCAATCGGAGAAGTAAAAATATCAAAATAGAATATATGCTCAAGTTAAGCAACATATAGCGCAGGAAGGAAAATAACATGAATATTTGTAGCCAAGGACAATTGACATTTGATAACGATATATCTATTTCGGAGTCAACTAAGAAAACATATCCAGAGATAGTCTTTGATTTCAATTCATTGTTCAATACTAAATTAACAGAAGAATATATGAACAAAAATAATTCAATGGCCATTCTCGGCGATAGTCTTTCTGTTCTAAAAAAAATGAAAGACAAGTCCGTACAGCTTATTTTTGCTGATGCCCCATATAACATTGGCAAGGATTTTGGTAACAACAGTGACAAGTGGGAAAGTGTTCATGCTTACATAGAATGGTGTAAAACATGGATTGATGAATGTATGCGTGTTCTCTCAGATAATGGAACTATGTACTTTATGACAGCGACACAACATATGCCGTATTTGGACGTGTTTGCATCGGAAAAATATAACGTATTATGTCGAATAATTTGGTCATACGATAGTTCCGGAGTACAGTCAAAGAAAATGTATGGTTCTCTCTATGAACCCATCCTAATGATCTCAAAGACGAGCAAGTCTTCCTACACTTTCAATTACGAAGATATTCTTGTCGAGGCAAAAACAGGAGCTAAACGAAAATTGATTGATTACAGAAAAAATCCACCTCAGCCATACAGTTCCCAAAAAGTTCCTGGAAATGTTTGGGATTTTAGTAGAGTGAGGTTCAAGATGGATGAGTACGAAAATCATCCAACGCAAAAGCCAGAAGCTCTATTGGAACGTATAGTTAAAGCATCGTCTAATCCCGGAGATGTTGTTCTTGACCCATTTTCAGGCTCATTTACCACTTCGGCTGTGGCAGTTCGTCTCGGACGAGTAGGTATCGGCATTGATATGAATGAGGAATATTATGAGATGGGACTAAGACGTACTGGTATTACCGTGACAAGGAATGGAAAAAGCCTTGAAAAAGTGAAAATGCGCAAGACAAATGCTAAATCTAAATATGTAAGAGGTGAATAATATGAAGATTACAGAGACTTTTGTTGCAGATATTCTTAAAGCAGAGTATCTGATGGATTATCAAAAGATTTATGATAAAAGCCCCATGCTTCAGTATTTAGACAAGAAAATGAAAGCGGTTCACGGTAACAGCAAAACTCGTAGAAGTTTGGCAAATATTTACGCGATTTATTCTATCCTATTCTTTTATCAAAAGGATTTCTATAACAAAAAAGAAGCATATCGCCAATTTGAGGGATATGATTATATGCGACTTTTCAATTTCTATCGCAGTCTCTATGGCGGGAGTAAATTACAGAATCACGCATTAAACTCCCGTGTGAATGGAGAATTTCACAACAAAATTAAGGATATAGTCAATGACCTAATTATCGTTAATAACGGAAAATATCTTATCCATATTGATTACATCTATGTCGAGGGACATGACATAAGCCTTGTTTCCTGTAAAATCATCAAAAAGTATATCGACCTTTTGATGGCAAAAGACCATGCCTTAATAAGTATCTTAGAAGAACTGAGAGGTCTGACAAACTATTCTGAGAAAAAAGCTAAAATCAATGCTTTACTTACAGAAGATGCCGAAGCTCGCATATTTGAGATTATAAGCTATGCCATTCTGAAAAACCACTATAAGAATATTACCGTATTCTTCGGGTATACAAGAGATACTATTGATGAAGTAACTCTCGAATTGTTCAAAACGGGAAGGACCAATGCAAATGACGGTGGTATCGATTTTGTTATGAGGCCAGTAGGTAGATTTTTTCAAGTGACTGAGGTACACAACTACGATAAATATTTGTTGGATATTGATAAAGTCATGCACTTTCCAATCAGCTTTGTAATTAAGACTAAGCAGAGCAAACAAAGTGTTTTGGAAGAATTGAATAGATATATCGAACAGCGTTCAAGTGGTATGACTGTTTTGGAAGAAAGATACCGTAAAGCTATTGAAGAAATCATTACCATTAATGAGCTTCAAATGTGGACTTCAGAGCTTAATAATTACGACATTGACGGCATTATTCGTGATATTGACATTTATTATAAACTTGAAATGAATATGGATGCAGAGGACGAAGAAGACTAAACTTATTTTCTGAACACCTGGGACAAAAGTTGATTTTCTATGCTCGGATCGGAGGTGCCGTATGCCAAGGAAAAGACGAGTAAAATCTGTAAAAACAGAGTTGATAAAAAAAGCTCGTGAAGCAATGCTTGCTGCGGTACAAATATATAATAATCCGCAAGTCACGTTCAAGGCAGAATCGTTTATCACGCTGGCTGTGATTGGATGGACTTATTTGCTTCATGCTTTTTTGAGAAGCAAGGGTATCGACTATCGCTACTATCGTTATACAGGGAAAAAGAAAGTATATGATAAAACTAAATACGGAGCATACAAACATTGGGAACTTGAACGGTGCCTTAACGAAAAGGACTGTCCTTTGGATAGTGATACGATAACAAATTTGCGTTTTCTTATTGGAGTCCGTCATGAGATCGAACATCAAATGACCAATAAGGTTGACGAGTTTTGAGCGCAAAATTGCAATCCTGTGCATTAAATTTTGATTATTACATCTGCAAATTGTTCGGGGATAAATATAACCTTAGCAAAGAACTATCCCTTGCAATTCAGTTTTCTCCATTGATGCCAGACCAGCGTGATATACTACATAATAATTCGCATATTACCTCAAATGTTAAAAACTTTGTTGTGGATTTTGAAAATGTTCTTTCAGAGGAAGCCCTGGCAAGTTCGCGTTATGCGTATCGTGTCCTCTTTGTTCCAATAAATGCTAAAAGGAAAGGGCAGGCAGACCAAGTCGTTGAATTTATCAAAAGCGATTCTCCACTTGCAGAGGGCATTGAGAAATCATATGCTGTTTTGAAAGAAACAGAGAAACGAAAGTATTTGCCAAGCGAGATTGTATCCTTAATGAAGGAAAAGGGGTATGATAGGTTTTCAATTAACAAGCATACAGAATTGTGGAAGTCTCGTAATGCGAAAGATCCAAGATACAGCTTTGGTGTGCTAATATCAAAAACATGGTATTGGTATGAAACATGGCTGAAAGAAGTACAGCAGCATTGTGAAGAACACGCCGATAAATTGAGAAGCTAACCAAATCTGCCTTGATGTTTGCACGCTGTTCTGCTACTTTTCCGGGAGTGTGGCCACAACTTCGGGACACTTTGTCCACAAGTCGGAGCGTAGGACGAGGGAAGGGGGCTTTCATATACCTGCCGCCGTTCTCTGAAAACAGCCCGATTTTTTGCTCATTCCCATTCGCAAAAATTCAGCCTATTTTCCTGCCGGAGCAAATGGGGCGCATAAAGCACCACACCCCGTTCCCCCGTCAGCCACGCCAGCAGGTATAACCCACTACACTTAGCAAGCAAAGTCGTGTGCCAAGGGGCAAGCCCTTTGGGGGACCCCAGACAACAAAACAGGCGGTATGTTGCCCTCTCCAGGAGCATACCGCCGTTTGTTGTCAGCAGCCCGTTTCACGGTCTGTTTTCGCCCTTTGTAAAGTTTGGCGTGACGCGCTTGATAAGGCTGCGGACATGGTGTCTGGTGCTCTGAACAGCGACGGAAGCGTTGATATCCTGGCACTCGATGAAGGTTTTGAAAAACTTGGCAAGCCTTTTTCTGAGCTTTACGTCGAATACTATCAGTCGGTCAGGGAGCTTCGCAGGAAGGACGGTTCCTCCGAGCTCTCCGGTGACGACATGATCGGTCTCACCGACTTCGTATCCCTTAGGCCGTCCGTCGATTTTTTCAATGAGGATACGCTCTACTACAGTCGCATCAATGTGCCGTTCTACCAGAGCGTGCCCGGCATCCTGACGGGGCTGGGCATTCTCTTCACTTTCGTAGGCCTTGCTGCCGGCGTCTCTCTTGCAACTCGCCGTCTCCTGCCCGCGGACTCCGCTTCTGCCGCTGGCATCGGTTCCATGAACGTCGCCGAACTGTTGAAGTCCATCGGCAATCTTCTTGATGGCGTAGGTCAGGCCTTCATCACATCGATCGTCGGTCTCTCCATCTCGTTTTTCTTCAGCTCCTGGCTGCAGGGTTGCGAGCATCATGTTCTGAGCCGCATCGAAAAGCTGAACGCTCAGCTTGCGAGCCGCATCACCCATGCCGATCCCGAAAGACTGGCGCTCGTTCGCACGATGCGCACGATCCGCCAGGAGGAGCTCATGCGCAGCTTTTCCGAACACTGGGACATGATGTCGGACAAGTTGATCGAGAAGCTCGGCAATGTCCTCAACGAACAGTCCACTGCCCAGACGTCGGCTCTCGTTGGTGGGATTGATGCGCTGCGCGAGTCATTCAACAAATTCTCCGAAAAACAGTCTCAGGCCATTACTGATGAGGTTCGTCAGGCCATGGAAGAGTTCGTGGTCATGCTGGGCCAAAACATGAAGGACATGACTGCATCCTTTGCAGAATCGGCTGAAGGCGTCGGCAAGTCGGTTGATGCACTTGACTTCGTGCTTTCCAGTACCAGGGAGGTCATGACTTCCGTGTCGCAGGAAGTTGGCGAGACGATGAAGGCCCTCTCTCAGGAGGTGGATGCCCTTGACAGGAAGATCGCCGAGAGGGCGGATTCGATGGAAGCACACCTCGAGGCCATGAACAGACATTCGGCCGAGATTTCCGAACGTATTGAAGCCGTCGTTCACGCGCTTGTTGAATCCGCCGAGACCGCAAGCACAGGATTTGCCGAAAAGGTCGACACTTCGGTCACGGGTTTTGCAGACAAGGTTCAGGGTGCGGCTGACGAATTGGTCAAGACCGTTGAGTCGGCCGGAGGCGTCGTGCATGAAGCCTTTGTACAGGCCGGCAACACGATCACCGAAAGGATGGGCGTACAACGAACACAAGCGAGATCTTCCTGTGTCCATGAAGGATGTCAGTATGGCATCCCAGTCAGGTTGCCATGATCAATTATTCGGGCGATCCACTTACTACACCACCAGTGACAGGAAACGGCACAAGGCCGAGATCTTCGTGGCGTTGATGCCGTATTCTAACTTGTCCTTCGGCCTGGCAACGCAGAACTAAAACAAAACTAAGCAGTCATGGTTGAAGGTCTCCAAGGCACATTCGGTTCGGCGCTGGGGGGCGCCCTACAGGCTTCGCTGAATTAAGCCACAGAACCCATCTTGGAATGAAGCCAGTGGGAGGAGCAAATCCCCGTTTCAGTATGAGATAAAACCGTTCCATTTTGAGGTTTGCCGCTGCAGAAAATCAACACCATCTAGACAAGAAGTTCCTTCAGCTTGTCACGTACGATCGACAGGCGCAGCAAGAAGTCGATCATGCAGAGTCTCAGGATCCTGAAGTCGTACGACAGAGAACGTGTCGAAAATGGCGAAGATCCGGATTTGCCCTGGTGCTCTAGGATATGGCCGGGATGAGGCCGTTGTCGAGGTCTTCAGTTCGACGATCTCGGCTGGCCGCAGCCTGAGCCGGGGACTAGGGTGTTTGTAGCCCCAGCCAGGCGAGGACTTGTTGCGCTTTCAGACGAGTGAGGTACCGCGAGGAGGTGCGACTTCTGGCCTCAGAGATAGAGCATCCTGAAGGCGAGAAGACTGTTGTGGTCTGCCGACTCCACGAGCTGCGTCCGCATGCAAGCGATGTTGGCCATGGCTGCGGCGGTCGCAATGACGTCGTCTTCGAGCACGCTCTCGAGTGCGTCGAATGGCACGGTCAACATCCCCAGACTCGAGGTGTCGACCAGGGCGATCGGTCGGGTGAGCAACTCGGCCTGCGCGTTCGGTCCGTCTTCGTCCGTACCTTCCTTTCTGAATACGCCATTGATCTGAAGGTCCTTCAGCGTGGGTGGTTGGCGACGGGGAGGGAGGCACAGGTTGGAAAAGGGGAGGTACTGCTGTCCCGGCTTCTGCGAGTCGATGGCCTCATAGACGAGATCTGGTGCAACCGCTATGTTCGCAAAGTACTGGTACTTCGCCTGACTGTAGTGGAAGATCTCGAAAGTCACGGTGGCGCCGCAGCGTATTTTGATGACCCATCGGATTGCTCCCTGAAGGCTCTTTTCGTTGCACAGTGCGCACTGCCAGGTTACGGACTCCGTCTCTTCAGGATTGGGGACAGTGGTCTTCAGATAAAAGGCTGCCTTCTGGTAGAGCTCCATGAACCGCGGATGCTGGCTGAAG
>ERZ791743.1290-NODE-1290-length-15540-cov-117.801098_pt1 | contig 15540 bp, 10 predicted proteins | sample MGYA00509952_ERZ791743 | MGnify/ENA primary metagenome ERZ791743 (study PRJEB30046, sample SAMN00792040) | human gut metagenome | study: EMG produced TPA metagenomics assembly of the A metagenome-wide association study of gut microbiota in type 2...
AATCTATCTAATATAGCCAATATCAGACTTCTTTCTGTCTCAGGACACACTTTCTCGATGCAAAGGTACATTAAAATGCGAACAAAACAAAATAATTCCCATTTTTTTTTGTATTATTCTCGATTTGCAGTACCTTTGCATCCGTAAAATGTAATAAGAATGAAAGATATTTGTTGTATTGGGCACGTAACAAAGGATAAAATCGTGACCCCGAGCAGTACGGTTTACATGGCTGGCGGCACCTCTTTTTATTTTGCCTACGCCATCAACCAATTGCCAAAGGATGTAAGTTTCTCGCTCATTACGGCGATGGATCCTACTGAGAAGGAACCGGTTGAAAAAATGCTCAAGGCTGGAATAAACGTCACCTTGAACCCATCGCGCAATACGGTTTTCTTCGAGAATATTTATGGCGATAATCCTAACGACCGTAAGCAGCGTGTGCTTGCCAAGGCAGATCCTTTCACCATCCAGCAGCTGGAGCATGTAGAGGCCAAGGTCTTCCACCTGGGCAGTCTGCTGAGCGATGATTTCTCGCCAGAAGTGGTTGCCTTTCTTGCCAAGAAGGGAAAAGTTTCCATCGATGTGCAGGGATATCTGCGCGAGGTGAGAGACGAGAAAGTTTACGCTACCGACTGGAAGGACAAGCTCGATGTGCTCAAGAACACCTATTATCTGAAGGTGAATGAGACCGAAATGGAGACCATTACCGGACTGAAGGACCCGAAGGAAGCCGCCAAGCTGATTCATGCCTGGGGCGTAGCCGAGGTTATCATCACCCTGGGTAGCGAGGGTTCGCTGGTTTATGTAGATGATACGTTCTACGACATTCCAGCCTATCCTCCTCATGAAGTAGTAGATGCTACCGGATGCGGCGATACCTATTCGGCAGGCTATCTCTACAAGCGCCTGCAGGGAGCCAATCCGGTAGAAGCCGGCAAGTTTGCGGCAGCCATGTGTACCATCAAACTGGAGCACAACGGACCATTCAACCGCACCATCCAGGACGTAGAACGCATCATGAAATAAATTTTAGATAATTTATCCTATTATCTTCTTATTTTTGCCTGAATTGGTGTAACTTTGCACCCTATATGGAACAAATTTCACCAATTCAGGCATTATTGCAGCAACGCACATTACTCCAGTTGGAGTATTATACCGAGAAAGAAGCCTTCCGCAAGCTTACCGAACAGATGGGCTTGCAGCGGAAGGTGAAACGAGGTGATGCCTGGTTCCCGCTACAGGTGGGAAAGAGCTTTTATAATTCGCTGAACCAGACAGCCATAGAGGTTTTCCGAACCTCTGATCAAGATATCGAGCACAATTTTGAGTTCGGTCGCCCCGTCATGTTCTTTATGGTCAAGAAGATGGGCAAGAATGAGAACCAGGGCAACACAGCCCTCCAGCAGTCAGAAAACCCTTCAGACGCTAATCATAAAGTTCAAAATTCAAATCTCAAAGGTCAAAGTATTAAATATTTCTCCTTTACCGGAACCGTGAGCTATGTAGATGGCGACAGAATGGTGATTACCGTACCCGATTCTGCCCCTCTGCTCGAACTTCAGCAGTCAACCGATCCTATCGGCGTACAGCTATCCTTTGACGAAACCAGCTACAAACTGATGTTCGAGGCCTTGGACCGTGTGATGAAGGCGAAGAACAACCGCCTGGCTTATCTCCGCGATTTATTCTATTCCCATCAGAAGGCAGGAAGATTCTCCTTCGAACCGATGAAGTTCCCTTGGCTCAATCCTACCCAGGAAAGGGCTGTGAACGAGGTGCTTTGGGCGAAGGATGTGGCTATCGTTCACGGACCTCCGGGAACCGGAAAGACAACAACCCTGGTGGAAGCCATCAACGAAACCCTGATGCGAGAGAGTCAGGTGCTGGTGTGTGCACAGAGCAATATGGCGGTAGACTGGATTTCCGAAAAACTGGTGGATAGAGGCATCAACGTGCTACGTATCGGAAACCCTACCCGTGTGAATGACAAGATGCTGGGCTTCACCTACGAGCGCCGTTTCGAGAGTCATCCCGACTATCCGCAGCTTTGGGCTATCCGCAAGGCAATCAGAGAATTAAGGAAAAACAGGAAGAAAGGCAGCGAGAACTATCATCAGAAGATGGATAGGCTGAAGAGTCGTGCCGCCGAAATAGAAATCCGCATCAACAGCGAACTCTTTGGCGAGGCGCGTGTCATCGCCTGTACCCTCGTAGGTTCTGCCCATCATCTGCTGGAAGGCATGAAGTTCGGTACCCTCTTTATCGACGAGGCTGCGCAGGCTTTGGAAGCTGCCTGCTGGATTCCGATGAAGAGAGCCAGCCGGGTGATTCTGGCAGGCGACCATTGTCAGCTGCCGCCTACCGTAAAGAGTATTGCGGCATTAAGAGCCGGACTGGGCAAGACCCTGATGGAGCGCATCGCCGAAAACAAGCCGGAGGTAGTAACCCTGCTGAAAATCCAATACCGCATGAACGACGAAATCATGCGATTCTCCAGCGACTGGTTCTACGGGGGCAAGGTAGAGAGTGCGCCTCAGATCAAATACCGGAGCGTATTGGATTATGACCATCCGATAACGTGGATTGATACTTCAGACAAGGAACCGGCTGATACGATAGAGGAAGGCGAGGATTTGAACTTCAAGGAGCAGTTTGTGGGCGAGAGTTTCGGGCGTATCAACAAGGCAGAAGCCGAGCTAACCCTGCTGACCCTGGCGGAATACTTCACCAAGATAAGCAAACGGCGCGTTTTGGAGGAAAGAATCGATGTAGGCATCATTTCGCCTTACCGTGCCCAGGTACAGTATCTGAAGAAGCTCATCAAGAAATATGAGTTCTTCAAGCCTTACCGCCGCCTGATAAGCGTGAATACGGTGGATGGTTTCCAGGGACAGGAGCGCGATGTGATCCTCATCTCGCTGGTACGTTCCAACGATGAAGGCCAGATCGGATTCCTGAAAGACCTCCGCCGCATGAACGTGGCGATGACGAGAGCCCGAATGAAGCTCATCATCCTGGGCAACAAGGACACGATGACGAAACATCCTTTCTACAAGAAACTGTGGGAGTATGTGGAGGCTATCAACAACAACGAATAAAACAAAGACTATTTTATGCTACAACGAGACTACATACAGCGACTGATTCGCGAGTTTATGGCGGCACTCGAAAGAATGCTCGAAAAGAAAGAGGTGGAGGTGAGACGTGAGAAGATCAGGGAGCTCTACAATCAATACGTAGGTCCTTACGCCTTCTACAGCATCGCCACCATCGAAGACGTGATGAAGGCGATGGCAGGAATCGACGACGAGGAGAAGCGACTCTCCAAGATGGACATGCTTGCCGAACTCTACTATCACGAGGCTGACATGGTGGGACAGCCCGCAAGAGATGAACTTCTGAACAAGGCGTTCATGCTCTTCGATTACGTGGAAGCACACGGAGATACGTTCTCCATTGAGCGCCGCAACAAAATGGCACAAATCAGACAGAAGATAGGAGATGCGCTCAAATAAAATGAGTGCATTCTCCCCCTCTTTCATATTTTTAGGATAACAAAAACTAATCATAAAGTTCAATGGTCAAAACTCAAAGTTCAAAGTCTATAAATGACATGACGGTAGGCTCGCCCTTGCGAGCCATCATCAAATTTGCTATTCCACTTATCTTGGGTTACATCCTTCAACAGATGTATCTCATCATCGATGCCGCCATCGTGGGAAGATGGATTGGCGTGGGAGCTCTTGCGGCAGTAGGCGCATCCAGCTCCATCATGTTTCTCATCATGGGCTTCTGCAACGGCTCCTGTGCCGGTTTTGCCATCCCTATCGCCCAGGCTTTCGGCGCCAGGGATTATGCCAAGATGCGGGCTTACGTGAGCAACAGCATCCGCATCGCCGTGGTGTTTGCCGTGGTCATCACCTTTCTTTCCTGCATCTTCTGCGGAAAGATTCTGCATCTGGTGAATACGCCGAAGGAGGTGTTCGATGATGCCTACATCTTCCTGATGCTGCAGTTTGCGGCGATTCCTTTCACCATCGGCTACAACCTGCTCTCCGGTCAGATCCGTGCCCTGGGCAACTCGAAGCAGCCTTTCTATTTTCTCATCACAGCCTCGGTCATCAACATCATTCTCGATGGCATTCTGATTCTCGGCATGGGACTGGGCGTAGAGGGTGCGGGCATTGCCACCTGGCTCTCGCAGGGAATTTCCGTGCTGCTCTGTATCTGGTTTATCAAGAAGAAGATGCAGATTCTGATTCCGAAGGGAGAGGAAAGAAAATTCGACAATAAAAAGGTAAGCATTCTGCTGAACAATGGTGTCCCGATGGGATTGCAGTTCTCCATTACTGCCATTGGTCTCATCATGCTCCAGAGTGCGAACAACGCTCTGGGAACGGTTTATGTGGCTGCATTTACTGCCTCTATGCGCATCAAATATCTCTTTACCTGCGTATTCGAGAATATTGGAGTGGCGATGGCTACCTATTGCGGTCAGAACCTGGGAGCCAGGAAGTTGGATAGAATCGGTCAGGGCGTAAGGGCTGCCATCAAGATGATGGTGGTTTATTTCGTCTTCACCTTCCTGCTCATCTATCCGTTTGCCGACGAGATGATGATGCTCTTCGTGGATAAGGGCGAGGCGGAGGTGGTGACTTATGCTGCCCAGTTTATGCGCATCGCCAACTATTTCTATCCTTGTCTGGGCTTGCTTACCATCCTGCGCTACAGCATCCAGGGCTTGGGTTACAGCAATCTCTCGATGATGAGTGGCGTAATGGAAATGATAGCGAGATGCGGTGTGAGTCTCTGGCTGGTGCCTGCCCTGGCATGGACGGGTGTCTGCTTCGGCGACCCTGTGGCGTGGGTCATGGCAGATCTCTTCCTCATTCCCGCCTTCCTGTGGCTTTACAAGCATCTGAAGAAGGAGCAAGTCCGATAGGGTAATTTTGGCGTTTTAAAAATTTGCATTAAAAAATATTCTGCTAAGGGTTAGGAAAATGAAAATTCGATTGTAATATAGGCAAAAGAAAAGAAATAAAGTAATGCAAATAAACAAAGAAACGATAGAACAGCTCTTCCGGCAGCATTATCTGAGGATGTACCAATTGGCCAGGGTACTTCTGAAGGACGATGCAGCCAGCAAGGATGTGGTGAGCGAAGTCTTTGCCGATGTGCTCGACGGAAAGACCCAACTGGGTCTTGATAACGAGACAATAGCCAGCGATTCGCCCCTGCCTTCCACTAACGCCGGGAGCTATCTTCTGGTGTGTGTGCGCCATAAATGCCTCAACCTGTTGAGCCGACAGAAGATGAAAGACCGGGTTCACCATCTTCTGAAAGCCGATACTTCGCCTTCGATTGCTCCCCTGGAAGCGACGATTGCCGAAATAGACAGGGAGACCGAAAAGTACGAGGCAATTCTGGCTTATATGGATACAGAACTCACGCCACAAACCCGCAAAGTACTCGATCTCCGCTTTCGGCAGAAACTGAAATATCGGGAGATTGCTACGGAATTGGGCATCAGCGAAGTGGCAGTTTATAAGCATCTGGCGCAAGGCATCAGAAAATTAAAGCAAAAGTTTAACCCTTAGCAGATTTATTATGGACAAGTTTGAAAAAATACTGGATATCATCGACCATCAGGAGAAGTATTCTGATGAGGAGATTCGTGAAATATTGCAGGATGAGGAATGCCGAAAACTCTATCAGACGATGGTGGAAGTGGATTCTGCACTCCTTCAGCAGAATTTAAACACTCAGGCTTCTATTTCTCATTCGCCTGATGATGCTCTTTCTTCTAACTCTTCTCTGGGTAACTCTTCTCCTAATATAGATGAGGAATGGGAGAAATTCAGCCAGGAGCATCAACTTCAGGAAGAAGCAACTCATCCTATAACTTCCTGGCGTAAACTGGCAGCATCCATCGCCGGCTTTGTCTTGATTTCGGGTATTGCCTTTGCCGCAATCCATACTTACATCAAGCGCAGCCAGGAAACAACCCAGGTAACCGCAGATACTCATCCGGAAGTCATAAAATCAGATTCCGCAAAGCAGGTAGCAGCAAAGGATTCCCTGACTCATCCGAAACCAGAAAAGCCAGCCATTCACAAGACTTTCGAGAATGTGGCTTTCGAGAAGATGCTTTCTGAAATTGCTTCTTATTATGATTTACAAGTAAAGTTTGAGAATAACGAGGACAAGACCCTCCGCCTCTATTACGAATGGAACAGTCATTCGAGCATCGAGAACATCGTAAAAGAACTGAACCAATTCGAGAATGTAAACATCGAATTGCAACAAAACGAACTGATTGTAAAATAACAAATAAAAAGCAACATCATTATGAGAAGATTTTCAGCCATCATATTCCTGCTGTGCACGTTCGCCCTGGCGATGAGCGCACAGCACATCCAGCGCAACTATCACGACCGCAGCATGTCGGACGTCCTCATCGACCTCGACAAGGCTTCCAAGCGCTACAAAATCAGCTTCATCTACAACGAACTGGAAGACTTCACAGTTACCCAGAACGTGAAGACAGCCAATATTCCCGATGCCATCCGCAAGGTAATCGGTTTCTATCCGATGCAGATGACCGTGGGTGACAGCCTCATCACGGTAGAATGCATACGCAAGAGCGAGCGCAAGCTGATAGGCAGACTGATAGACAATCACAATCTTCCTGTAGAATTCGCCAATATCCAGCTGCTCAACCCGAAGGATTCCTCCTTTCTCTGTGGAGGCGTGAGCAACGCCAATGGCGATTTCGTCATCCCCTGCCAGCAGAAGCAGGCCCTCATGAAGGTTTCTTTTGTAGGCTATAAGACCATTTGCAAGCTGGTACCTATTGCCCGCATCGGAAATGTGAAGATGCAGGCGAATTCATACCTGTTGAAAGGTGTGACCGTTGAAGCCGCAAGGGTTGTAGAAAAAGTAGATAGACAAATCATCTTCCCTACAAAAGAGCAGGTGAAAACGGCTTCCAATGGTTATGATCTGTTGGACAACTTGTCTTTGCCTACCATTATCGTAAATCGAGCAGAACGCAAAGTTCAGTCATTAAAGGGCGGAGATGTGCAAATACGCATCAACGATGTCAAGGCTAGCATGCAAGATGTATTGGCTTTGCAGCCGGATGAAGTTACAAAGGTGGAATTTATCAATGTTCCAGGACTCAAATATGGAGACAGCAATCTGGATGCAGTCATCAACTACCAGGTCCGCCGACGCTATGCCGGTTATGTGGGTGGAGTTTCTACGATGCAAGGCACCAAGGCAGGTTTCAATAATAGCGACGGTTATTTCAAATACAATGTGAAGAAATCGGAATTCAGCATCAACTACAGTTTCTCCTATCGCTCGGTAGAGGAACGAAGCTATGAGAGTCTCGGTACTTATCATCTGCCCACAGGAAAAACTCTACATCGCAATTATTTAGGTTATGATTCTCCGTTCCTATACACCACCAATAATGTACAGTTGGGTTATAATCTTAGTGAGCCAGACAAATATACATTGAATGTACGGTTGAATTTCTACAATCACAACAGTCCTGTGAGAGGCATGAACCAGCTTTATCAGGAAAGCGGCAAGGCAAATCAATATCTGCAAAACAACAGAAAAATGCTGGAGCAGATTCCATCTCTGGACATTTATTATTCGCTCAACATGCCCCATGACCAGAACCTGGCTCTGAACCTGGTGGGTACTTACATCGGGACAGATTACCAGTATCGTATGAGGGAATATACGTTCAACAAATCGCCGGATGAATCTGTAAAGAACGCTCCGCTGACCGATTACAGTTATGATGCAACTGGTAGGAAGCGCTCTCTTATTGGTGAAGGAACATACAGCAAGAACTGGAAACAGATGGCTTTATCGGTAGGTGGACAATATAATATCAGCCACACAGATAACATCTATGTGGGAAGCAGTAATGCTGATACGGAATTGAAGTACAGCAATCTCTATCTTTTCACCCAGCTACAGGGACAGCAGAAGTGGTTCAGTTATCAGGTGGGAGTTGGTGCAACCAGGTCTTCCATCCATCAGGGGGAGAACGGATACAGCAAATGGCTGTTTCGACCACAGGTAACTTTACAGGCAAAGGCTAGCGACCGTCTGAGTTTTAAATGGAGCAGCAAAATCACGTCAGACATCCCAAGCCTTTCCGACTTGAGCGAGTTGCGCCAATATTCCAACAGCTTTGAGGCGCGTGACGGCAATAGCGGTCTGAAGCCATTTACCGGCTACAACAATACCTTGTCGGCTTCCTGGAACATTCCGCTGATGTCTGTGTACCTGGAGGGAAACTGGACGTATTACGACAAGCCTATAGCTACTTCTATCTTGCCCGAAAAGCGGGAGGATGGCTCTTATCTCTTTGTGAGCAAACCGGAGAATCAGAAGAGTCATGATTACAAGCACCTGCTGTTGACTCCTGAAGTTCACCTCATCAAGGATCATCTGGATTTGAACCTTATGTGCGAGTATCAGAATGTCAATACAAAGGGTTTGGATTATTCCCACGAGTTCAATTACTTCAGTTATGGAGCGGAAATTCGGTACATGACGGGCAATTGGAACATTGGCTATGGTGCCTATAAGGTGGAAAAGAGTTTTTGGGGAGAAAAGACAAACGGCGGAGAGCCAACCTCCAATCTTGCCGTAACCTACAGTTATAAGAACTGGCAGTTTGGCGTTCTCGGATTATTCGTATTCTATCCTCATGGCTGCGTGTATAAGGATGAACTTTTCAACAAGTATGTGCAGCAGAAGAACAAGGTACGCCTTGCTGACCAGGGCAACATGCTTGTCTTTGCTGCAAGCTTCAACTTCAGTCATGGCCGCAAATACCATACAGGCAGCCGTAAGCTAAACAATAGCGATAGAGATAATGGTATCAGATAGAACGACGACTTGTAGTTATAAAAAATAATCTTTCTAACTGGGAAAATATTTTTTCCCAGTTAGAAAGATGAAATTCTATTATTCAGTATTCGTTATGGAAAACCTTATAGGGGTCCATCTGCTGCATTTTTTCCTTGATTTTCTGCTCTATTCCTTCTGATGGTTCCGGAATTTCGGCACCCATTTCCTTGGCAGCAGCCTCATCCTCGGCAGCACCGGCACTATCACCCAGACTTCTGCGAACCTCGCTGCGCTCGCGATACGCATCAATAGAGAAAGGATTTACCTCCATCACCTTACCATAGGTCTGTTCAGCCTCCTCCATCTTTCCCTGCGCCTTCTCTACACGAGCCTTCAGCAACAGCACATCCTCGTTGCCCGGAATATGCTCATAGAGGAAAGTTGCATCGAGTTCTGCCTCGGAAAGCTGAGCCTGATCCAACAGGATGCTGCCACGAAGCAATCGGGCGGCATAGAAATCCTCACGCTTGACTATCGCCTCAGTCAGCATCGACACGGCACGGGGTGCATCGCCCAGCCCTCTGCAGGCTCTGGCATAGAAGAAATACGTCTCTACATTCTCAGCATCCAGCTGCAGAGCCTTATCGCACACATCCGTCATGGCGATATAATCCTCCATCATATACGCCACATCCGCCATACGCAGCAATACTGCTATGTTATCGGACTGTGCCTCCGAGATTTTCTTCAACTGGGCGTAAGCCTGCTGCAGATCACCCATAGAGATGTAAGCCTGCGAGAGATAGTCGCGGCATTCCAGATCTTCTGCATTCAGCTGCAGAGCTTGTTCCAAAAACTTGGCAGCAAGGTCAAATTGATGCATACGGAGAGCACGAACACCTTCATATTTCACCTTGTCGAAGCCCTTTTCCTTCGTTTCTCTCACTTCTTCGGTAGTTTTTTGCCCACCAAATAGCTTTTTCAATATGTTCATAATTCAACAGTTTATTTAGGTTTTGAATTGTTTTTGTTGAAATCGTATCAAACGACAGGGCAAAGATACAAATAAAAGCCCAAAAACGCCTGCTTTTTGGAAGAAATATTTTCTTTTTTCTGATTTTTGGATAATAGAAAACAAACTAAAACGACCAGAGACAATCCATATAAGTATTTGCCTTACAGAGAGTTACAACTTTTCCGAATTTCAATTAAAGGCATCAATCTATCAATCTATCAGTTGTTTTTTAAGTACCCCCTCTTACTTTTCACGCCCTTATATATTTATATATAACTAATTAATATTCAATAAGTTATAATAATAAGAGAGGAGGAATTGGAAGAATGACACCCCCTTATTTATAACTGATAGATTGATAGATTGATAGGTTGATAGACTTTGAGACTGAGACTTTTTTAATCAATTGGAACAACCGGAACAAGCCAACCGGAGCAAGCTAATTGGAACGCAGCCCCAGGAAAATCCCCTCTTCTCTAGAAGGCAAGCCCAATCCATTTGCTTTTCACCTTAGGAACAGAAAATCATAGGAAAAACATTAATTTTCCTTAAACAAGCCGCTTTCTAGGATTATTTCGAAGTATAGTTAGAAATATTTTCGTATTTTTGCAAAGTATACTTTAAAATATTTCCGTATGGACAAGCAAATTATTAGAAATATCATCATAGACTGTAGATAAATGCAGAGGATAACGCATAAGAGAATCAGAATTTCCTGGCTACTGCTATTGGTTTACCTGCCGATGCTGCTTGCCGTTACGTTTCACCACCATGGTGAAGCGCAGGGAACTCATGCTGATTTCTATTGTGCCGATTGTGCCCATCATGTTCATCACGACGGGCATCTGATAGCCCTGCAGAATACCATGCACGACTGTGTGCTTTGCCAATTGCAAAGCACTCCTTATCTGGCTCCATCCCTCGTGGTTTGGGTTGCCATTGCCGTGCTCCATCTCTCCCCTCGCCGTGCCTTCTGCTCTCCTTGCTTGTGCAGGGCGAAGGGGGTAAAATCTACCCGTGCTCCACCTTATTCTCTGTTTTTATAAATAATTGAATATTAACAGAATAAGGTAACAAATAACATAATGAGAACAATATTGAAATCAATATTGCTGATGAGTCTGTGCTCATCGGCAACAGCCCCTGCTATGGCTATAAACAGAGCAAATCATGATAAGAAGGAAGCAAACATTCATGAAGAGGAAGCAAGCGATTCTACCAGACACCAGCCGCTGACGGAATCGAGCGTGAAACTGAACGAAGTGGTGGTAACAGGCTTGACGGGCAGCCAGAAACTGAAGCAATCGCCCGCACCCATCTCCTTTGTTTCTGCCCGCCAGCTCGAAATGCAACCTTCTACCAACATCATCGACGCCATCGCCCACCAGCCAGGCGTTTCGCAGATTACCACGGGAAGCGGAATTTCAAAGCCCGTGATCCGTGGTCTGGGCTATAACCGCGTGGTAGTGGTAAACGACGGAATCAGACAGGAAGGACAGCAATGGGGCGATGAACACGGAATAGAAATCGACCCCGCTTCGGTTCATTCCGTAGAGATTCTGAAAGGTCCGGCAAGTCTCATGTATGGATCGGATGCGATGGCAGGCGTCCTCATCTTCCACTCCGCTCCTACCCTTGCCAAGGGCGACATGAGAGCAAATTTCTCAACGGGTTATCAAACCAACAACGGACTTTTTGATTATTCGTTCAACTTTGCCGGCAACCAGGGCGGATTCGTTTGGGACACCCGCTACAGCGGAAAGATGGCGCATGCCTACAAGAATAAATACGATGGTTATGTATTCGGTTCATCACTCAGAGAGCAGGCATTCTCGCAGCTTCTAGGCTGGAACTACCGCCAGGGGCATTCGCATCTCACACTCGATTATTATCATCTCACTCCGGGCATCGTAGAGGGAGAAAGAGATGAGAAAACGGGCGAACTGGAAATTCCGGAAGGCTACGATGCCAAGAGTTACGGCAAGCCGATGCCTTATCAGCAGATTCATCATTACAAGGCTGTACTTGATAATTCCTGGTTCCTGGGCGACGGCAATCTGAAGTTCCTCCTGGGTTATCAGCAGAACCGCCGTCAGGAGTTTGAGGAGGAAGAGAATCCGAAGGAATGCGGACTCGATTTCATGCTCCATACCATGAATTACGACCTGCATTATCTCTCGCCGGAAATGAATGGATGGAAGTTCTCTACGGGCATCAACGGCATGTGGCAGCAGTCGATTAATAAAGGTTCTGAATTTCTGATTCCAGCCTATCATCTCTTCGATTATGGTGTATTTGCCACGGTGAGCAAGGAGATAGGCAAGCTGAATCTGAGCGGCGGCATCAGATACGATCATCGCCATCTGCACAGCGAGGCTTTGAGAGAAGAGGATGATGCAGAATCGAATGATTCTTTCCGTTTTCAAGCCTTTAAGCGCAGCTTTGAGGGAGTAACCGGAAGCATCGGATTGGCTTATGAAATCCTGCCCGATTTCAATCTGAAGCTGAACCTGGCAAGAGGATTCCGTGCTCCAAACATCAGCGAATTATCATCGAATGGTGTGCACGAGGGAACCCAGCGATACGAATTGGGAAATACCAGTCTGAAGCCGGAAAACAGTTGGCAATTCGACCTTGGTCTGGATTATTCTTCGCCTATCATTTCGGCAGAGCTCTCGCTGTTTGCCAATCGCATCAACCATTACATCTATAGCGAGAAGTTGGCAGATGAGAACAATCAGCCTGTCCTCATCGACGACACGCCAGCCTATCAGTTTACTTCGGGCGACGCCCGCATTCTGGGTGGTGAGGCGAGCATCGACATCCACCCTGTGGAGCATCTGCATTTCGGCAACACCTTCTCGTATGTCAACTCGGTTCAGTTGCATCAGCCATCCGAATCAAAGTATCTGCCATTCACCCCAGCCCCTCGCTGGGTTTCGGATGTAAGGTATGAGTTTGTCTGCGACGGCAAGACTTTCGACCATCTCTTCGTAAAGCTACAGATGGATTGCAATCTCCGCCAGAACCATTATTTCGCAGCCAACGATACGGAGACCGCTACGCCATCGTACACCTTATTAAATATGTATGCCGGTACCGACGTGAAGCTCCATGGCAAGCGTCTTTTCTCGCTCTATCTTTCGGGCGAGAACCTTACCAACCGTGCTTACCAGAACCACCTGAGCCGTCTGAAGTATCTTGACGTAAACCAGGTTACAGGCAGAAGAGGCGTTTACAATATGGGCCGCAACTTCAGCATAAAGATAGTGGTTCCGATAGAGCTGTAACTCCCATTTTGGAATAAGTAATTCCCCTTTTAGGATAAGCAATTCCTCATCAGGAATCAGAATTTTGAATAAACAAGTGCCGACAAGGATGTCAAAAGCTGCCGGAAAAGCAACTTTTGGCGCCATTATCGGCATTTTTTCGTATAATTATTAGACAACCATTACCACTTTTCGATGATATTTTATATCTTTGCAACCGAAAGTCCCTTGAAAAAGTGGCAGAACTGAACAAAAAGTCCCTTGAAAAACGTGCAAGGATTCAAGAAAAGTCCCTTGGAAAACGTGCGCAGCTTTAAGAGTAATACATCATAAGTTATTAGGAAACAGATGTTTAAACAAGAAATATCTCAAAGATTTCGCAACTTTACAAACAAAATAACATCAATAAAAACGTACAACAGTCAGATAACATAAGAGTATAACTGATATTATCAGCCAAAGACTGTTTGGTTGTCCAATCTAACACCCAATTGTCTTTGGCTGATGATTCATTTAATTATTTCTTTCCCTTTAACTCCTTCTTTATTCTTTTCAAATCGGCACGAAGATTCTTAATTTTTCCTTTAAGTTCAGCATTCTCCGTCTTCTTAGCTTCTTTCAGACATTTATCTGCTTTTTCTAAGTCAAGAACAGGTTTTTGATACATATATATTGAAGCTAAAGAATAAAAAGCTTTACTTCTATATTCCTTATACATGCATTGCGAAGCTATGGTATAGCATTCTATCTTTAAATCCAATATATCACGCTGACATTCTCCATTATCGCAAATTTTCATCAAGGCATTTCCTACCTCCAGTTGTGCTATTCCTTCTTCTTTTTTATTTGCATCCCTTATTCTGCGAAATATCTGTAATGCGACAGCTTTGTCGGGAGCAAATGACTTGCAACCTTTCCATAAAATATTCGCCAAATCTATAGAAGAGGATAAATAAATATAAGACTCAACTCCTCTTAGTCCACTAGAATAATAACAATCAAACGGATCAATTGATTTGCTACCTTTTTCTTCAACTGGCTTAGGGAGGTTGCCATTCAATATGTCTTCCGAAGTTGTATTCATTGCCGTAGCAATTAGATCCAAAGCTTCCAATGTATCTTTCTTAGCCGTACGTATCAACACATCTGCTTTGGCTAAATTAATCAACTGCTTTTCAGATTCATTTAGTTTTGAATCATTTGCTCGTTCATAAGCCTGTCTGAAATAAGAGTCTGCTTCTTCCAAGTTTACATCTACACCCAATCCACGCCCCCACATAAAACCTATTTCTGCATCATGCTCACGAAATTTATTTGGATTATAAGCATAAGGTATATGATTGTTGTGTATGAGGCAATTAATTGTCACGGTATGATTTAAAGGAATATCTCCATAAGTTTTTGCATGGAATGTATTTTTAGCTCCCCAAAATGACACTACACCATACGATTCTACATCATTAACGTTTCCATTGTTAGCCCCACGAATCAACAACTCAGACATAGATGGCATATCCATCAAGTTACCAATGGCTTGTACAGCAAGCCCCGTAAGCCCATCAGCGAGTTTTTCCTTGAAACTACCATTGCTATTTGAATAACTTCTGTTAGAATACGTATTACTACTACCACTTTTATTTGAGGAATATTTATGTACTTTAGTTGTTGCTATAATTCTGATGTACACAATCTTTCGCCCATTCTTTGTTACTTGTCCCCTCTCATATTTAGTCATACGGTCTCCATCACGATCTGTTGCAGCCCACGACATACTTCCTGGCACATTCACAGTCAGGCAAGTTCCATCATTTACTTTAGGATATTCACAAGTTCTTATCAATTTGTAATTATGTCCATTAACTGTCACTGTAATTGGAAGTGCAGAACGAGATGTTGTGTGAAACACATAAGTTGTTTGCGCACAAATTCCCATAGTCCATCCGAACCATAAGATTACGAAACTAACGAATCGAAAAAAAAGATTTTTCATATTATCATGTTTTTAGCGTTTGACTTTATATTTATCGAAAGATTGCCATGCTGACATTTTTTATTTTCAAATGTCAGCATGGTCTTGCATTTTTTATTCCAGGACTCGCAATTTTGGATATGATTTTCCTTCATCTATTTTCCAAACCTTATCAAAATCCCAATCTTGGTATGATGCCCGTTTCTTCATTTGTGAAGTTGTTAATGCCATCCCATACGCACTAGATACGTTTATCTTATCAGAATTGTAGTAACAAGCAACACAACTATTACCTGTTATTGGACGCAATGAACCTTCACCCTTAATCGTACCAGCAAAATAACAATGAGAAGTTGTACCACCTCCAATTCCCATTACATATCCATTGGAACCAGTTATTC
>ERZ791743.1307-NODE-1307-length-15237-cov-7.642932_pt1 | contig 15237 bp, 13 predicted proteins | sample MGYA00509952_ERZ791743 | MGnify/ENA primary metagenome ERZ791743 (study PRJEB30046, sample SAMN00792040) | human gut metagenome | study: EMG produced TPA metagenomics assembly of the A metagenome-wide association study of gut microbiota in type 2...
AAAAAGGAGATAGACTATATATAAGTGGAGGTATTTATATATTTGGGAGAGTAGAAAATGATGAAGACAGGGAATGGTATAGGAAACAAATTTACGAATTTATTCAATTTATGAAGGAGACAGGAACTTTTGAGTATGTGGATTTGGATATAGAAGTAATAGATGAAAAAGTTTTAAGTGAAAATTTTAAAAATAATGAAATTTTAAAAAATAATTTATTAGAAAATAGAAAAAGTTGGGAAAAAGATGAAAAAGATACAAAAAACTATAGAGACACTAAAAAACTTTTTTTAAAAGAAATAAAGGTTAATAGTAATGAAATATTAAAAAACATAAATGAGATAAATAAAAGTCAAATCAAGAAAAATTCATTAGATTGGTCATACTATAATCTTTTGCTTTATACAAAAATTTATTCACTTAAATACATAAAGAGTAATTCTATAAAAGGAGAAAAAGAAAAAGAATACAATAAGATAACAGATATTGAATTTGATATGGGAGGTTATTATTGAAAATGAATATAACGGATAAAGAATTGTTAGCAATATGTAACTTGTCAAATTTAAAAATGGAATTTGCCAATTTAATAGAAAGTGAAAGAACAATAGATGAGAAAAAAATTGTGACAAATCATACAATTTATTTAAATTTAAAAATTAAAAAATAGTAATAATTTTAATATTATGGGAAACCTTTTGATAGAAACTTATGAAAAAGTTTTCTATAAAGTTAAGGTTTAAAAAGGAGGCAAGATGAAGAGGTTATTTAAAGTACTGGTTATTTTATCAATAGCAGTATTATTCATATCATGTGGGAGAAAGGTAACATCAGAAGAAGCAGAAGAAAAAATAGCGCAGCATATGTATGAAAGATATGGAGAAGAATTTGAAGTAGGATATGCAATGATAGATGGATATACTAAGGGTGATAGAGATGTAACATGGTATGAAGCAAGAGTAACACCAATAAGATATATAGGAACACCCAAATATACAGATAGCTACTACAGAGCAGTAGGAACAGTAATGGTAAAAAAGAAAATGTTTAGAGAAGAATTTGGAATAACAAGAGATACATACAGCAATGTTATGTTGAAAGAGTCAGCTAATGAGTTTTATGGAAAGAAGTTAAAAGAACTATTTGGAGAGAATTATTTATCAGTATTAGAAGTAACAGGAAGTTATTCAGATAAGAGTAAAAATTTTGAAGGAAGTGTGAAACTGACAAAAGAAAAAGGAGATAGACTATATATAAGTGGAGGTATTTATATATTTGGGAGAGTAGAGAATGATGAAGACAGAGAATGGTATAGGAAACAAATTTACGAATTTATTCAGTTTATGAAAGAAACAGGAACTTTTGAGTATGTGAGTTTAGAAATTCTTATAAGTGATGAAAGAGTTCTAAGTTATCAGTTTCAAAAAAATAAAGAATTGAAAGAAAAAATTATGCAAATGAGGATAGAAACTAATGATTATAGTTTGTTTTTTAAAGAAAGAGATAAGTTGATGAAACAAATAAATATAAATAAAGTTACAGAAAAAGAAAAAGAAGAAATTTTAAATAATATTAATCAGGGTAGATTTTCTAGTAAAGACTTACCAGAATTTGTTGGTGGAAATAGTATTTTTTATAAAAAAATATATTCTCCTAAATATATTGAAAGTCAAAATTGGAAAGAGGATAAAAAAATAGAATATAACACTTTAGAAGAAATGCAATTTACTTGGGAAATATTTTAAATTTTTTTAATAAAAAGAAGGTGATAATTTATGAAGATAACAGATAAAGAATTACTGGCAATATGCAATCTGTCAAATCTTAGAGTAGAATTTGCTAATTTGATAGGGAGGATAGAAAGAGATCCTGTAACAAATAAAGAAATTGTGACAAATCATACAATTTATTCACTCTTAGAAAAAGAGATTAACGCAATTAATAATAACTTAAAAGAAAAAGCAGACAGAGGCTTTTTTAAAGAATTAGGAGATATAAGTGAAGAAAAATATCTCACTCCAAGAGAAAAAGAAGAAATTTTAAGGGAAGATAAAATTATATACAATACAACAATGGATATAAAAAAAGAAGCAGGGGTTGTATATGAATATTTTGAAAAATATAATCTTGGGAATTCAGAAGGAGCTTTTACAGAAGAATGGAAAATATTGTATGCTGCTGACAGCTATAAAATAATAAGTGAATTCTATGATATGTTTAGAAAAATATCTAAATTGAGTTTTACCTTTGTAGATGAAGAAACTGATGAAGAAGTAGTATATTATAAAGTTATGGATGATGATTTATTAAGAAAAACAGTAAACGGAGAACAAGTTGAAGTAGACAATGAAGATATAAAAGAATATGAAGAACTGGTAAATAGTCTGAGTGACGAAAAACTATATCCCAGTAGAAGATATATTCAAGAACTTAAAAAACAAAAGAAACATTTAGAAATATTATTTATGGTAATAGATATTTTGTCAGTAGCTCTTCCCATTTTTATTGATGAAGGAAAAATAATAAAAGGAATCAAGACAGGGAAAATGACTGCTGATGGAAAAGAGGTAGCAAATGCTGCCAAAAAGAGAATGAAAGACATGACATGGAAAGAAGCATTTTTTTTAAGGGCATGTGAAGTAATGAATAGAGAAATTAATGTATCTATTAGTAATTTTGTTTCTAGTAACTTCTTATCTGGAAAACTTACAAAAGATATTTTAAATGTAATAAAAGATAGTAAATCTTTAGAGGATATATTTTTAAAACTTGTTGCTTTAGCTAATGAATCTAAAAATAATTTGACTGAAGAATTTAAAGAAATACTTTCAAAAATAAATAAAGGAGAGTTCTTTTCACTCTTATTTTCGGATATGTCTGCAATAACTTACACAATTATAAAAAAAATTTATTATGAGTTATCAGAGGCAAAGCTGCTTACTGAAAATGAAAAAAGTATTAAAGAAGAAGCTAAACAAGTGTTAGATATGATAGAAAACACTTTAAGCTATTCTTCTCTATTTAAAATGGATGAAGAAGATTTTGGAGTTTCTGTATTTTTAAAAGAAGATGATAATTTAGTAATATGTTTTAAAAATTCTCCAAATGAAAGTGAAATAGAAGAAAGAATGAAAAAAGGAAATCTTCTGCACGAAATATTGATGCTGGAGATTTTAAATAAAGTAATTTTACCAAGAGAGTTAAAAAAAAATATAAAAGATTATAATGTAACAATAACAGGCTTTAATACGGGAGCTGAAATAGGAACTGTTTATCATTTTTTAAATAAAGAAATAATGAATTCTAAAATAAAAATATATAAAACAAAAGAAATGTACATAATAAATAAATTGATATCTTTTACAAGTGATGATATAGCAAATGTTTTAAATGAAGATTATTTAAAAAACTATGAGAAAATAATAGAAGAAGTGAATCCAGTTGATTTTTCAAATCTTCTTACATTATGTGCATATATATTAGCACCTGCTCCTGTTTCAATATTAGGATTGCTAATCGCTGCTGGAGTAAAAAGTTTTAATATCATAAAAAATAGTTTAGAAAAAGAAAAGTACGATAAAATGTATATTTATTTATGCAGATATGGTCTTTTGAAGTGTAGTGAGTCCCAAAATTGTAAAAAAAATTTATCAGACTGTAAAGTGATAAAAGAATTTTTTAAAAATTTTGAAATCCTTGAAGTAAATGATAATTTAGAAGAAATTTTAGAAAAAACATATACTAAAGAAATATTAAATGGACGTATTAAAGAAGAAATTTGGGAAATTGAAGGTTCAAAAATAAATGCTGTTGAAGAAAAAGGAATTGATATAGATTTAAAAATCAGAGATATTCTTTCATTAAAATTAGATCAGTTTTTTTTAGGTATTACTCCTCAATTTCAACTGAGAGAAGGCTGGAAAGGTCTTATTACAAAGCCAATAAAGAAAGAATATAGTTATTATTTAGATAAAAAAGGTTTAGAAAAACTTCCTCAAGAAATAAAGGCAAAATATCAAGAATCTTTAAATTATTTGAATGAAATTGTAGATGTAGGTGTAGAAGAATATTATTTTTATGAACTAATAAATGAGAATGGAGAATACAGACTAGAAAAATTTAAAAAAGAGCTACATTATTACAGATATATAAATACAGAAACTGGAATTTTTAGTTATATTGGAAGTGCTTTCAAAGAAGAAACTAAAAAAATTGAAAGAAAGCTGGATACTTTAATATGGACAATGAAGGTTATTTCTAAATTTAATAAAAGTGTAAAAAAAGATTTAAATGGAGAAGTTTTTGTAGCTCAATATTCAAATACCTCACCTGAAATAAAATATTATAATGACATTTCTTTCTTAAAAAATAATAAAATGTCATATGGTTTAATTAATAATGAGTTTTTCTTCTTTCCATATATTGAAAGTTTTTCGGGAAATATAGAAAAAAGAAAAAATGGTGATGTGACTTATTTAAATATAAATAAAGAATATATAGGAAGTGTTTTTAGAAGTACTGTAGAAAATGTCTTAAAAATTCAAGAAAAAATCGAACCTAAATTCTATGATAAAAAAGAAGCAGTTAAAGAAAATTTAATAAATTCGGAAGAAGACTGGTATAAAAGTTTTATCAGCGAAGAAGTTGGAAAAACTAATATAGATAAATATCTTCAAAAAAATTATAATTTAACTATGGAATTTCTTGAAATGTTTAAGAAATATCAAACAAAAATTGCCACTGGAAAAGTTTCTATGTCAAAAGCTTTTATTGGTTTTTCTCAAGTAGTAAAAAGAATTGAGGAAATTCCAGATATACTTGAGGATTATTATATTCTTTTAGATAAGAAAGAGGGAGAAGGGAAAATAAAAGAGCTAAGAGTAGGGCATATATATCCCGATGGAGAGCATAATGAAAGTAAAATAGAATATATATACAATAAAAATGATTCAATAAAAAGAGGAATACTATTATTAAATTGCAGTGGTTTTGAGAAAAAAGAAGAAAATACTGAAGGAGGTGCTGATAAAGAAACCTTGACAGCTGGAGCAATACTTAAATGTAATAAAGGGAGCAGTACAGCAAAATTTGTTCCAACAACAGTAACAGAAAACAAAATAAATGATATGGCAGTTGGTCTTTCATTAGATAAAAAAGGTGGAATCAATATAAAAGAATTTGGATATTGTTCAGCTAAAGATTCATCATGTTCATGTCCTGATATAATAGGGAATTGGACTAATGTAAGTCAAGGAGTTAATACTAAAAAATATAAGCAGTTGACGACCTCAAGCACAATAAAATGCTCAAAAGGTGGAACAATAAAAGTAATATCAAATATAATAAAATCTGGAAACATCAATTAAATGGGAGGATTTATGGCAGAAGATAAAAATATAGTTCAAAATTATCAGGCACATGATTTAAAAATAATATTAAATAATAATGAAATTGCTCCTTCAGGATATAATTTATTAGATTTTGAAATGAAATTTAAAGAAAATACTCATACCATTGTAGATATAGAGATGGAAATAAAAGAAGAATATATCAATCAATGGAATACATATACCAAAGAAAGTTTAAGTAGCTTAGATGGAGATGATATAACTGTAGTATTATCTTTTAGAAATAGAAAACATTTTTCAGGTATTGTTCAAAAGATATCTGTAATTGAATATCAATCTGCTGGACTTAAAATTAAGATGAATATTAAATCTAGAAGTGAAATTTTGGATAGAGAAAAATATTATCGGGTTTATCAAAATCCTGATATAAGATATTGTGATATTATACAGGAACTTTTAACTGCATATAAAAATAAAATAAATATAATTGGAATAGATGAAGAAAAAAAGCAAGAATCAATTAACAATAAACTGCTGAATAAAATTTCTAAGGAAATAATTATCCAGTATTATGAAACTGATTGGGAATTTTTAGTGAGAATAATTTCACATCTGGGAATAGCAGTATATAATACAGAAAATGGTGGAATAACTTTAGGATTACTTAATAATATGAATATCAGCAGACAATGGAATTCGTTAAATGGAAATATAGCCAAAATTAAAGAAAAAAAAGAAGTCTATTATCAAGGGGAATCAACTGAATATTACATATTAGGAGATAATGTAGTTGATTCTAATGGTATGAATATTGGATTTGTAACTGAAGGGAATATTCAATATAAAAAAGGAAAATTTTTAGGTAATTATACTTTGAAAAGTGAAGGATATAAATATCCATGTATATATAATGAAAATATAAAAGGGTGTATGATTGAAGGAAAAGTAGTAAGGGTTCCTCTTAAACTTCAAGATGAAAATAGAATAGCAATAATGACTGTAGATTTTACAGAGGGATTGAAAAAGACAGCTAAAATGAAAAAAGTTAATAACAAAATAGAAATTATAGAAGCTAGAAAAGATTATGTAAATATAAACAATCAAATAAAGAGATTCAATTTCCCATATGCAACTGCTTATTCAAAAACTAAAACTGGTTTCTTCTGTGCTCCAGAAGTAGGAGATACAGTGGCTGTAATTTTTCCTACTACAGAAGAAAATGAAGGATATGTTTCATGGGCAGTAAATAATAAAGAAAGCCTTAGATTTAGTAATCCTTTTATCAGAAACTATAAAACTACAGAAAAAGAGCAGGAATTAATTGGAAAATTAAATAATGATAAAGATGAAAAATTAAATGTAAAAAGTATGGAAGATTCAGTCTTAGGAACAGATTTAAGCCTATATAATTTTGCTGTATCAGGAGCTGTTTTACATACATATACTAAGGAAAGTATCAGTGAAGAAACTAAAATAAGAAGTACACTTGCACATAGTGAAATAAATTTAGTAAGTGAAGAAGAATATTCATTATCTTCAAAAAATATAACAGTAGCAGCCTCTTCAAATTATAATGAAAAAGCAGAAAGCAAAAAGATAAATATTAGTTCAAAAGACAGTACTTATGATGTAAAAAAAGAAAAAGGAGCTTCTTTTGAAATAACAACAAATAGCCATAAAATAAATATAAAGTAAGGGAGAATTATGAAATTAGATTTTATAGATTATCCAAATCTAGTAAAGTATGATGTTAAATTTACAGATATTTTAAAAGAATATAATAGTGAAACAAAAGAGAAAGAAATGAATATGGAATTTGAGTTGGGATATTCTGGAAAAATTATTGAATTTTATTTGATTTCAGTTGCCAAAGAAAAAAGTGGGACAGGAAAAATAAATTTACTTTTAGAAGAATTAAATCAAGCATTTAATATCATCATGTATGAATTAGATGAAAAAGGAAAAATAGCAAAAATCAACAACCAAATAGAAATTATAGATAAATGGAATCAAATAAGAAAAAAATTTAATGAAACAAACGAGGATGAAGATTCTGCTAATGTAGTTTTTGAGTTAAATGGAGTTATTAATAATAGGAAGAAATTAGAAGAGTTATTGAAAAGATACAGTATTATGCCATATTTATTTTTAGGATTTCATAACCAGGAAGTAAATCAAAGCAGACCATTAAGAATAGAAGGAATGTTATATAATATGTTTCTTTTGGAAAATATTCCTTTTCAAGCTGAAGTTTATGATGATAGTACAGTTACAGAAAAGAGAATAAAAGTTATAGGAAAAGAAAGTATAGATTTTAATAGATCAAAATATATGAAAAAAATAGCAGAATCTTATACAGATATTTCTCTCAGTAAAATGGGAAGTTTTGAATTAAAATGTGAAGGATTATATACCTATAGTCCAGATAATATATTGAAAAAAATGGAATTTGAAATAGAAATGGAAGTTAAAAATATTTTAAATCATAAATGTAAATATTTAGTTTTAAAAAAGGAGAAAGAAAGTGATTAGATTTGATATTTTTGCCAACCCATTGTATTTAATATTTTTTTCAGATATTGAAGAAGATACTTCAGTAGAAGATGATAATATAGAAGAAGAAATTGAAAAAACTACTTTAGAAATATTAGCAGAAAAATTGAATCAAGAGTCTATGTTAGGAAACTATCCATTAATTGAAGGAGTGGTTAGATTAAAATCTATTTTGGAAGGTTCAAAATCTGAAGAAAAAATACAGAAAAAACTTGCAATTGATAAAGAAACTATAATAAATTTAAATCAGTTTTCGATATTTAAAGGGATAATAGATTTTATATAATAAAAAATAAAAAATGAGGTTATTAAATGAATAGGGAAAAGATTAAAGAAGAAAATGAAGAGAAAAAAACTATGCAGCTAAATCTTTCAGGAAGAAAGTATCAGAGCATATTTGTAACATCTTTTCTTTCAGATAGAGGAGATAAGAGTGTGAATAATGACTATCTTACATATATCGAATTGGAAGAGTATGGGTGCTGGATAGTAGTAGATGGAAATAATGGTGGAGTCTTTGAACATAAGATAGCACCATTTATTGGAGAAACACTGATAGAAACTTTTATAGAAAATCCTACTATTGATGGGAAAAAAATTGAAAGAATGCTTCTTCATGTACACAAAAGATATAGAGAAATGCAGATAAGTAATAGTGACATGGCAGAGGAATACAGCAGTTGTTCTATTGCAATGGTAGTTACAGATTATTCAAGAGTAACATTTGCAAATGTGGGAAATGCAAGATTTATGCTGTTGAGAGATAACTATATCATAAAGAAAAGCAAGGATAGTACTTTAGCTTTTCTTATGTATGAAGCTGAAAAAATACTCTACGATGAAATAAGATTTAGAAAAGATAGAAATATATTTACACATAAATTTGGTATTGATAAAAATATAGCTGTCAATGTTTCTAAAACTATGACGCTTCTTCCAAATGACAAGATATTGCTTATGACTCAAGGAGCATGGGAAAATCTTGATGAAGATGATATAGAAAGAGAAACTGCAAAATCTCAAAGAGTAGGGCAATGGATAGGAAACCTTGTAAAAATTATGAATAAAAACTGCTATGCAAATTTATCCAATCATACATTGTGTGGCATATTTATAAGCAGACCTGCACCTCTTCTCCCAGAGCCAGAAAATGAATTAGTTAAATTAAAGAAATATTTTAATTCAATAGGTACAAAGTCATATAAACTTGGAGTAGCAGCAGTAATTCTATTATTGATATTATTTGGAGGTCAGAAATTCTTTCAATATCATAAGTTACAGAAAATGTATAACTATGCTGTAGAAAAAGAAAAATCTGGAGATGCATTAATGGTAGAAAGAAAATATAGAGCTACTTCAGAAGATTATCAAGCTGGTCTTGAAAAATATATTGAACTCAGTCAATACAGAGGAAATAAATATGAAGAAAACATACAAGATTTAGAATATTTTTTAAATCAGGCCAATATTTCTGAAAAAACAGCTCAAAGTGTAAGTACAGCAAATATAATGCTTAAGAATCAAGAATTCCAAAAAGCTGTAGATGAGTTGAAAATTGCTAATGTTCTTGCTTCAAATTTAAGAGAAGATAACAGCTTGAAAGATGAAGTAAAATATAAATTGATATCTGTTGAAAATTTAAATTCTGCATATGAAGAAAAGTTAAAAGCTGATAATCTTTATCTTCAAAAAGCAAATACAAATAAAAAAAGACAGCAGATGAAAAAAGAGGCAATGGAAATTTATGAAAGAATAGCTCCAGTATTTTTAGATAATGCTCAAAAAGATATATATGATGAGATAATTGAAAAAATAGAGGCAGAAAAATCTCCTGTTCCAAAGAAAGCACCTGCAAAAACAACAACTGCTGAGTCGCTTTTAAAAGAAGGAAATATGATGTTTGATCAGTTCAGATACTATAAATCATATGAACTCTACACTTCAGCTTTAAAAAAATCAAAAGATTCTAAAATGACAGAGATGATTAAAGGAAAAATAAATATGAATGGAATTCTTTTAAAGGGAGTACAAAGCGAATTAGATGGAGATAGACTTATAAAGGATAAAAACAATAAAGAAATAGCTAAAAACAAATACAAAGAAGCTATGAATCAATATAAAAAATTAAAATACAATGAATATATGCCTTCGCAAAGATACAATGTAATAATAGAGAGATTGGAGAAAAAAATAAAAAAATAAATTTGAATACAGTTTAGAGAAATATTTATAGATTAATCTAAACTGTATTTTCATATAAAAATATAATAGAAGCAACAATTTTTATATCATGGAAAAGTCTTTGTAGGAAACCTTTTGATAGAAACTTATGAAAAAGTTTTCTATAAAGTTAAGGTTTAAAAAGGAGGCAAGATGAAGAGGTTATTTAAAGTACTGGTTATTTTATCAATAGCAGTATTATTCATATCATGTGGGAGAAAGGTAACATCAGAAGAAGCAGAAGAAAAAATAGCGCAGCATATGTATGAAAGATATGGAGAAGAATTTGAAGTAGGATATGCAATGATAGATGGATATACTAAGGGTGATAGAGATGTAACATGGTATGAAGCAAGAGTAACACCAATAAGATATATAGGAACACCCAAATATACAGATAGCTACTACAGAGCAGTAGGAACAGTAATGGTAAAAAAGAAAATGTTTAGAGAAGAATTTGGAATAACAAGAGATACATACAGCAATGTTATGTTGAAAGAGTCAGCTAATGAGTTTTATGGAAAGAAGTTAAAAGAACTATTTGGAGAGAATTATTTATCAGTATTAGAAGTAACAGGAAGTTATTCAGATAAGAGTAAAAATTTTGAAGGAAGTGTGAAACTGACAAAAGAAAAAGGAGATAGACTATATATAAGTGGAGGTATTTATATATTTGGGAGAGTAGAGAATGATGAAGACAGAGAATGGTATAGGAAACAAATTTACGAATTTATTCAGTTTATGAAAGAAACGGGAACTTTTGAATATGTGGATTTAAATTTTACAATTAGTGATGAAAGAATTTTTAGTGATGAATTTTATAGTAGTTCAAAATTGCAATTTGATATGAAAAAATTGGAAAATTATATAGAACCTGAAGGACGTAAAGTTATTTTAAATAAAACAAATAAAAGTTATAAAAATACAGATAAAAAAAATATTTTAGATAGAATCAATAGTTTAAACAAAGGTAATATTGATAATGAATTTTATGGAATATATTGGCTTTATACTAAAGTATATTCACCTAAATATATTGAAAGTCAAAAACTAAAAAATAAAATAAAAAAGGAATATAACAATATTTTTGATATTGAATTTTCAGTTGAAGGGTATAAAGATTAGGAGGAATTATGAATGAGATAACAGATAAAGAACTATTAGCAATTTGTAATTTTTCTAATTTAAGAATAGAATTTGCAAATGTAATAGAAAGTGAAACAACAAAAACTATAGAAATAAATGGGAAAAAAGAAGTAAAGAAAATCCTTTCAAATCATACAATTTATTTAAATTTTAGAAATTAAAAAACAGTAATAATTTTAATATTATGGGAAACTTTTCTATAAAGTTAAGGTTAAAAAGAGAGGAAAATGAAAAATATACTAAAAGAGGACTAAAATATCTATATAATTATCCAAATAAAGTATCTGTTCGTGATGATATAACAACTCATCATCAATTAGATTGGATAAGAAGAGGATTGGTAAGAATAAGAATAACAAAAAGTCCAGAGAAAACATCAAAAAAATAGAGAATGCAAGGAAAAAATGGTTTTGGAAAGTGACTAGATATTAGGTTAATATAGAAAATTTTTATGAGATTAAAAAAGAAAAGTATTAAAAAAATTATTTATGGTGGAAGAATGAGATAATTAAAAGCCAGTCATAAATTTGAGTTGCTATCAAATAAAGACTGGCTATTTTATTAATTTAATTTTTTTGAATTTTTAAAATCTTTATTATAAATAAAGTTTGCTACAAACATAGCTGAAATTCCACCTATAAGCTTGGCAGCTATCACAGGAAACACAAGAGCAGTATCAACTCCTGCAGTAAATCCAAGATGGCTTCCCAGTACAAAAGCCCCACTGACAGAGAAGGCAATATTTAATAATTTTCCTCTTTCATCCATATCTTTTAAGATATTATACATAGGAATATTATGAGCCAGACAGGCAATAATTCCAGCAGTGGAGTTCTCATTTATTCCGAATAGTTTTCCTAATTTAATTAATGGAGTCTTGAAAACTTTGGTGATAAAATATACCATTGGAAAAGCTCCTGCTAAAGTCATTCCGATTTTACATATTATTTTAACTGCCTCAAGAGCAGGAATCATTCCCTGAACCAGTACTTTTCCAGTAAGAGTTTCTATTATCTGCAAAGCCAGTCCTATTGTTATTGCTATAAACATCACCTTAGAAAAAAGAGAAAATGATTTTGAAACAGCTTTTGGGTATTTAAGAAGTGCTGTGCAAATAAGGAAAGTAAAAATAATAGTGGGAATCAAATTCAGTATAAGCATTTTAATATTGAACCCTGCTATCAACCCTCCAAAAAAGCACCCAAAAGGAATAGTGGAAATTCCAGCCATAATACCTTTAGATAGGTACTTTTCATCTTCCTTATTTATTATTCCCATGGCAACAGGAATAGTAAAAGAAAGTGTAGCTCCCATAGTAGCAGCCAGAAATAGCCCTCCAAAAAGTCCAGCTTCCTGTGATAAAGCAAGTTCTATACTCAAAGAGTATCCTCCCATATCATTGGCTAAAATAGTTCCAGCAAACATTGCTGGATCAGCACCTATTAATTTATACAATGGTGTAATAATTGGTTTTAAAGCTGAAGCAATCAAAGGAGAAAGGGAAATTATTCCCAACATGGCCAGAGAAAGTGTTCCAATAGCCATAATTCCTTCTTCAAATTTTTTTCCATATCCAAATCTGTTTCCAAATAATCTATCAACAGCACCAACCAACATAAAAAATATCATTAAATAGATAATAATATTATTGATACTCATTTATCTCTCCTCAAGCATTTATTGAATTTGATATTAATTAAAGTATATTTTAAAAACATGATATAAGGTTAATATATTTGTTAGAGTTCTCATATAACTTCTGATTGTATTATCAGCCTTTACTGTCAACAAGAGCACTTTTATTTTGTATAACTTAAATATTCTTCTGAAGTTTCAATGATACAATTATAAAAGAAATCATAAGCCAATGAATAGTCTTCATAGTAACTTTTGTCAAGAGCTTGGTAATACTCTAATCTGTCCACTGTTAAAATAGTAATTGGAGGATAACCAAGTTTTAAAAGTTCTAAATTAGTTAAAAGTCTAGAAGTTCTACCATTACCATCTATAAATGGGTGTATATTAATAAAACGACAAGTAAATTCTATAATTTTATTTATTGTAATGGGACTTTCATTATACCAGCTGAGAAGTGCATATATTTCCTGAGAAATTAAATGAGAAGGAGCGACATCATGAGAAGCCCCACCTATTTGTACATTTGCGTCTCTATATTTTCCAGCATTAATTCTGTCAATTCCACTTAAAATTATAGAATGAATTGATTTAATATCATATTCTGATAACTTTCTATCTTTTAATTCTTCAATAAATAAAAGAGCTTCAGCATGATTTTTAACTTCTAAATGCTCTCTTAAAGTTTTTTTAGCAATAGTAATACCAGTTTCTATTATAACTTTTGTTTCTATTTCTGTAAGTGTATTTCCCTCAATAGCATTTGAATTATATGTATTTTTTATTATATAATTTTCTTTAATTCTTTTGAGCTCACTTTGTGAAAGAGGTCTTTTTTTATCTAATTCTTTTTTTAATTCATAGATTTTTTCTAATTTATTTAACATGTAAGTTCCTCTCTTTTTATTCTCAATCTTTATTAAGTTTTTAACCTGATAATTCATTTACCATTTTGTAATCTGCATTTTTTTTTATGTATATTTTGAATAATGGTAAATATAGGCATAAAATAAATTTAAGGAATATTAAATATATCTTAACTCCTTTTTCTTTTTCATATAGGTACATATTATCATTTTGCAGAAAAATTTTCAATATTTAAAAAAGTTTAGAAAGTTAAGAGTATTTTTGAGAAAAATAGAATAGTTTAGAGATAAGGAGTTTTAGCGATAAATAAATATGGGGAAAAAATCTTTGAAAAAAATCTCTATACCTGTTAAAATTATAATATAATACTAAAAGGGATAAAAAGGTGGTGCTTTATGAAAAATATACTATTTATATTATTTTTTTCATGGTCTACTGTAGCCAGTGGATTAAAAGAAGTGCCTATGCTTGAAGAAAATATTCCTGCCACTAAACAGAAAAAAATTGTTAATGATGTTGAAATAAATAAAAATATAAAAGAAAATAAGATAAATAAAGAAGAAAAAACGTCTTTTGTAAAAGAGAATGCTGAAGAATCAGAAGAAAAAAATATTGAAAAAAAAATTACTCAAACCGAAGAGAAACTTTTAGTTGTAAATGAGAAATTGACTGAAGATAAATTAAAAGAAATAATAAAAAATGCAGAAGAAGCTCCAGATCCAGAAGTAACAGTAAATGTAGAGCAGGAAAAACTTCTTATTAAAAGAGATTTGGAAGAATATAGTAATTTTGAAACAAATCAATCAGAAAGTAATGTAGTTAAAAAATATTACGAATTTATAGATACCCTTAATGAAAAATTAAAAGAACACGATTTTGAAGACAAGACAGAAGTTATACATGTAGGGCATGAAGTAGCAAAGGAATTAAGAAGTGACAAACTTATATCTGATGTTGAACTTGGAGTTGGAATGTCCTATCAAGATAGGTATAGTCTAAAAAAAGACAGAGAAAGCATATTTGACCAGGAACAAAGTGGAAAATTTTATGTAAAAGAAGCAGCTGAAGAAGTGGATATGGATTCTATTCCACTGTATGTCACTGGAAGATATAAGCTGCCTCAAGTAAATGACTGGCAGCCATATTTGAAGCTTAATTTAGGATATGCTGTAAATAATATAGGGGGAAAAAGTTTTCAAAGCAGTAATTCAAGATATAAATCTATAAATGATACTGTAAATCCTCAAAATGGTTCTTACTATGGAATGGGTGGAGGAATAGAATATAATAATGGACTTACTCTTGATTTGATGTATCAGGTCAGTGAAGGGAATAGTAATTCAAGCAGCAGAAAAGATGATGACAACAGAGTGACAGTATCTGTAGAATATAAGTTGGATATTTAATATTAAAACCTGATAAAATTTTCAAGTGTATAAAAAATATTTAGTATATTTTAATTAAATAA
>ERZ791743.1316-NODE-1316-length-15098-cov-41.344147_pt1 | contig 15098 bp, 6 predicted proteins | sample MGYA00509952_ERZ791743 | MGnify/ENA primary metagenome ERZ791743 (study PRJEB30046, sample SAMN00792040) | human gut metagenome | study: EMG produced TPA metagenomics assembly of the A metagenome-wide association study of gut microbiota in type 2...
AGTACTTGCCATTCTCATACGCCATCACGGGATCGTGAACAAAAGGAGTATCTACCACAATCGGTTCCTGCGGAGCATTCTGTGCCATCATCTGGCAACCGCCTTTTACAACAGGAGCAGCAATGATCATTGCTGCTCCCAAAAGTATTTTAGAAATCTTCATATAATTACACCTTATTATATATATAAGAGAATTACTTGTTCACAAATTTCTTTCCGTTCACAATCACTACCCCCTTGTAGCTTTTGTCTACCTGCTGACCGGAGAGGTTGAACCACTTGCCATCATTCTTCTTCTGAATGATGATAGGGTTCGAGATGCCTGTAGAAAGGCTTGAGCCGTCGATGTAAGAGTTCTCACCAGTAAAGAATACGTTAATCTTAGATGGCTTGTCTGCAATGGTCTGTGTATATGAATAATGATACACCTTATTATCCGTTGTGGTAATCACAGCAGTCATCTTGAATGCGCCTGTAGCTGCATATTCCACGGTCATATCTACCAAAGAACCATTCATATCCTTCGCAAATGTATCCCAGTTGTAATCGCTGACACATCCTGTGTTGCTCCAGGCAATATTTTCAAAGTTGTCATTGCGTAACATAACATACTCCTTATAGCCAACAGCGCCATGAGCTACGTTAGAAACACCCAATACCCAACTCTTGTAAAACTCTGCACCCACAGTATAGTTATAGAACTTAAACTGTGCCTTATTGCCAGCCTTCACGGTGTAATCCTTGCTCAAGTTGGTAGCATAGGCATTCGTTGTATTCTTCTGTGCAGAAACAGGATAGTAAACCGGAGTCGTTTCCTCAGCCTCTGCATCGATGTTCAAGGTATAATCCTTAGTATATTCATAACCGTCCTTGCTGATAGTCATGGTCATGGTGACCTTACCCTTGCCTTTTACTACGCCGTCATCGGTCAGGATAGAAGGATTGCTTGACTTCCATGAAACAGTAGCACCAAGATGGCCCTCTGTAGGGAGAATTGGCTTTGAATTCAAAGTTGCACCATCTGCGAAAGGAACGCTGATCTTATCCAATGTATATTTAATAGCCGCTTTGGCATCAGCCTTGCTTCCCCAGATACTCAAACCGCGAGTCTGCAAGCTGGCACCACCTGATGTAGCCAAACCATCAGAAGAACTGAGGGCTGTAAAGCAGAGCGCCTTGATATTGGTATAATCGATAGTCTGCTCGGTAAGCACACCCTTGAACTTCACCTCTGCATTGGCTGTTGCAACACCCTTCAAGGTAAGATTGATGTAGCTTGTACCGCTCACCAGTTCCCATTTTCCGGTATACTCACCCGAGATAGAACCATCTGCATTGAGATGGATGGTAACAGGCTTCTCATAAGCCATTGCCGCTGTATTCTGACGGTAAGGATGAGCTATGATCTGATAATCTCCCTCTACCTCTGTTGCATCATAGAGCTGCTGGGTAGCAATATCATTATCAGTATAAGTCTCGCCGCTAAACTCGTAAGGAGCAGCAACCAGCCAACCGTCCTGGTTAACGAAGAGCTGATGTACACGAACCTCATGCTCCTCATCTCTGTTCATGAAGCGGGTATGGTAAACGATGAGTGCTCGTCCCTTATGGTCTACGATGGCAGAGTTATGTCCCTGAGCCAGTTCGGCAGTAGGCATGGTTTCCCACTGGTAGTTGCCGAAGAGTTTCACACCCTCGTCGCGCTTGGCATCGCCACCGAAGTTAAGGATATACTTGCCATACATGGCATCAATACCCGTTGGAGTAAGACAGTCCTTATAAGGTCCGTCTGGTTTCTCCGAACGGAAAACACGAATCTGATATCCACCGGCAGCCGTCAAGCCGCCATAGCTCATGAAGAGATAGTAGTACTTGCCCACCTTCTGAATATAGCTTGCCTCGCCTGAAACATAATATCCGCCGGCAATCTTCTTGCCGAAGTAAGGGTCGCTGGTACAGTTGGCACTGGCTGCACTCGGAGTGGTGGTCTTGCCATTCACCTCATAAGGGAAGGTATAGGTATAGTCGCGGAGACCATTGGTCTTATCCAACATAATCATAAAGATACCACCCGACCATGAACCATAACTCATCCAGAGATTATCATCATCATCATAGAATACGCATGGATCGATACAGTTAGGCCAGAAAGAGCCCCAGCTGTCACCCGTCTGATAGCGGGCAGGCAGAGAAGTTTCGCCTGTAGCTACAGCCAGGTCGGTATGCTTCCAGTCATCAGCTGCAGCATAGGCATTATGAGCGAATGTGCCCTGAAAGCCCGAGAATACCACAGGTCCCTGATAGGCCCAAGGTCCTTCCAGGTCATCGGATGTGAAGCAGACAATGGAAGAGCACCAGTGGTCACCATTCAGACTCATATACATACACCACTTCTTCATGGTCTTGTTGTAGATGACATCAGGAGCCCACTGCATACCCTTCACGGTATTGCCCTTAAACTGCCAGCCATGGACATCGAAGTTATCGAAAGTCACTTCCTCGCCCTTATAGTTCTTCACCTTTTTGATGACGTGAGTGGTGTAAGCATCTTTAAAATTAATCAGTTTGCCATTCACGTCAGCAAAAAGACTGTTACTGGTTCCGGCATTTTCCTCACCCGTCTTAAAGGTGTTCCATATCTGATAGTTGCCCGAAGCATAAGTCTTGGCTCTGCCCAGATGTGAACCGTAGATATAATATTTAGGTTTGGTGGTAGAGCCCGTAACATCCATCACGATAGAAGGGTCATGCACCGCGATGCGCCCTGTTATCGTTTGGGTAGCGTATGCATTAGCCAGATCATTATCGCCGACAGCCGTCTGAGCCATAGCTCCGTTCATCGCCATCAGACTCATGATAGAAAGTAATAACTTCTTCATACGATTTCAAGTTTAAGATATGATTTTTTTTAAACCAAGGAAGGTCTATGGTGTTTTCGCCATAGACCTCACCTAAAATATATAATGTATATTGACAAAGATTACTTACCGGTTGTTTCACCCTCAGTAGTCACGCCACCTTCAGTGGTGTCGTCCTTCTTAGGAGCATCAGAGAGTTCCCAACCTGCATTCTGTCCTAAGTTAGGATTCTTCTTGTAAGTGTCATCAGGCACTGGGAAGTAATAATTCTTAGGAATAGAGAACGCACGAGTAGGATGGGTATTATCGTTGCGATAAGTATATACCTGGCTCTCATTAGGAGTTACAACAACGCTATAGATGTTGTAAACCTGCTTGTAGCGTGGCTCACTCTTCTCTGTAGCAGCACTCTTGCCATCAAACAATTTCCAGCGGCGCTCATCGAAGAAACGGTGATCCTCGAAAGCCAACTCGATGCGGCGCTCGTTGCGGATACGCTCACGAAGCTGTTCCTTGGTCATACCCTTGTAAGCAGGCATACCCACACGGGCACGAACCTGGTTTACATAGTCGTAGGCAGCCTCAGGACCCTTTGCCTCGTTCAAAGCCTCAGCAGCATTGAGCAGAATCTCCGCATAGCGGAAGATAGGGCAAGCGGTAACGTATGTGGTAGGGTTCTTGAAGCTCATATTGTGAACGAACTTCTTAGAGTAGTAGCCGGTAGTGGTACCACCATGAAGATCCTGATAGTCTTTGCCACCTACAGATACATCCACTGCACGCTCCTCGTCCTGGCTCTTGTCTCCCCAGATACTTCCCTGGTGGAAGATGGTCTGCTCCAGACGTGGGTCACGGTTCTTGTATGGATCCTGGTCGTTGTAAGAAGGATCCTGATCGATAGGAAGACCATTGATGGTCTCGTAAGAATCAACCAGATTCTGTGTAGGGTTTACGCGACCGGTAGAGTTCACATTACCGGAGAAACCACAAGGAGTGTTGAACATCTCAATTTCTCGTGTATTCCACTCACTGCGGCTGAGGATATACTCAGGGTTCAGGTGAGGGGTACTGGTGAAGCACTCATAATAGTTCTTGTTAGGGTTGTTATCGCTTGTAGTGTACAGACGATAAGGGTTGGCAGAACTCTTGTTGGCATTGATGAAAGCGAGGGCTGCATCAGCAGCTTCCTGCCACCAGGTAACATCATTTGTAGGATTGTTCAGTGCAGAAGCACGATAGAGCAATGCTCTTGACTTCAATGCATAGACAGCAGCACCATTGATACGTCCCCAGTTCTCATTTTCATTGCTGTAACGGAATGGGAGCGCACCGCTCTGGATGATGGCATCGCATTCATCAGCTACCCATTTCAATGCTTCAGGAGCTGGAGTACGGGCAATAGAAGCAGCCTCTGCATTATCCAACACATGATCCTCGATAGGCACTGCACCGAAATAGCCAATCATATCGAAATGAAGGATGGCACGGATGAAACGCGCCTCTGCCTTGTAACGGTCGCAGAGTTTGTTGTCGTCACCGCTCTTCTCTGCATTTCCGATTACGCTCTCACGTGCCTTTGAAATGAAGTCGTTGCAGACACGGATGCCCTTCAGATCGTTGCTCCAATAACTATTGGCAAACCAGTGGTTCTTGGCATCGTATGAATCGTTCAATACACTGTGATAGTAATGCACATTCCAGTAAGAAAGGGCATTATCGGTCATACAGTCACGAGAAGCTGCACGGAACTGACCATCAGTATATCCCGCAAAGGCATCAGGCAAATAGGTATAGGCATTTGCCAAGACACCACGGGTACGGTCGTAGTTGCTGTAGATGTTCTCGTCGGTATAAGTCAAGTCGACTTCCTTATCGAGGATGTCGCTGCAGGAGGTCATACCTCCTACAGCCAGCATCGCCAATGATATATTAACTAATATCTTTTTCATATTCGTTTTTGATAAAATTGATTAGAAACCAATGTTAATACCAAATGTAAATGACTTTGTCTTTGGATACCACCAGCAGTAGCTCAATGGCTTCTCTGGGTCTACATCATCTGGCAGACTGCTGAAGGTAGCAATATTGTAAGCGCTGAAGTAAACGCGGCACTTAGTCATCCACAACTTAGAAATCAACTTAGCAGGCAAAGAGTATCCTACCTCAATATTACGGATAGACCAGAAGTTACCATTGCGTACCCAAATGTTGTTCTGGTAAGAACCTGTAGCACGGTCTGAATCAACTGCATCGAATCCATTATAAACAGGACGTGGATAAGTAGCATTCACGTTGCGAGGATCAGAAGGGTCATCAGTATAGTAACCCCAAGCCTTTGTTACCTCATGGGTACCCATGTTACTCCAACCACTGTAGCTGATAGCTGGTGAAAGGAATACAGAACGACGGAGATAAGCATTCACAATCATGCGGGCATCGAAGCCCTTATACTCGAAACCGAAGTTGAAGGTTGGAATCATCTCAGGAATGATGGTGTATGAATCTGGCACCATATCCTTTGAGTCGATCACGCGGTCACCATTGATATCCTTGAAGACTGCTGTACCCAACTGCTGTGCTCCATTAGAGAAGCTGTTGTATGGATACTTTTCCGGATGGTCGATGGCATCCTGCTGAGAGGTTGCAATCAGGTTAGGATCTGAAGCCCACTGGTCGAACTTATAGATGTTCCATCCACCCACACGGTTGGTACCTGTCTGAGCCTGCTCATAGAGTTCGGCTACCGAAGTGTTGTCATAGATTCTATGACCTGCCTTGCGCTGCCATTCTACATCTGGTGCAGTTTCATCGATATCGGTAATCTTGTTGGTATTGAAGGTAAGCTGCCCCTCGATGAAGTACTTGAAGTCCTTGCCGATATTGCCACGATGTCCGAGAACGAGTTCGTAACCGCGGCTTTCAACCTTACCATATGAATCCTGTGCTACAGGCACACCAAGTATGGTTTCTGGCACGGTTGAACGGGATACCAGGATGTTAGAACGCCACTCCTTGAAGACATCGAAGCTACCATAGAGTTTGCTGTTCCAGAGGTTCCAGTCAACACCGAGGTTTACCATCTTGGAGATTTCCCACTTACTGTTGGCATTACCGGTCTTGCTCTCAGCATAGCCATTCACAAAAGTTCCGTTATAACCGAAACCGTAACCGGTAGCTGAACCATAGATACTCTGATATGGGTAACGGCCTGCACCAGTAGAAGACTGACCAGCCTCACCATAAGAAGCACGGAGCTTGAGAAGATTGACAAAGCCAAGTTTCTTCATCCAGGATTCCTCAGAGAGTACCCATCCTACTGATGCACCCCAGAAGGTTCCCCAACGGTCGTCTGGTGAGAAGTTGTCACATCCCATACGAGAGAGGTTGACTGATGCGATATACTTGTTGGCATAGTCGTATGTTCCCTGGAAGTTGTATGCCAGATAGCGGTTTGAAGATGCACTCTGCTGGGTAGAGTAATCTGAACCTGCTTCCTCATTACGGTAGTAACGGGCAAAGGCACGGGCATCTACATTGTGCTTACCGAAACTGTTCTTATAACTTACACCACCAAACAGATTCAGGTTGTAGTAGTAACCACGCTGATTAGCTGATGGGTTGCTCAAAGCTGCCTTGGTTGTATATTTGGTATACTTAAACTGGCTGACATCGGTAACCGCCAGGTTATCGTAGTCGTAGTTCCATGAATCCATCTGAGCAGTCTGTGTTGACTCGAAAGTCTCGTATGCATCGAAGCTGACTGTACCGAACAAACCTAAGCCCTTCAATACAGGACTCAAATCGTACTTGGCATTCAAGGTAGAATACAAGTTACGGCGACGGTTCTTCTCCAAACCGGAACCACCCAGGTAACGTACCGGGTTGTTGGCTGTAGATGAAGAATAGATACTTCCGTCAGGGTTATGGGTAGGAGCCATAGGGTTTGCCTCGATTACACCGAAGGTAACGAGGTTGAACACGCCCTCAGTAGGCTGAGAGATGTTATCAATACGTCCACCCAAGTCGAGAGATACATTCAGATACTTGGATACATCGATATCGATGTTAGAACGGAGATTCCAGCGGTTCAGTACGTGCTGAGTGCTGTAACCATCATTCATTTCAGTACCCTCGGTATTCCACATACCCTCCTGGCGCAGGTAAGAGAAGCTTACATAGTAGCGGGCACGCTGGTTACCGCCACTAATCTGCAGGTTGGTGCGGTACTGTGGTGCTGCGTCACGATACAACTGGTCTGCCCAAGATGTATTGAAGTACTGGTACTTGCGGATATCATCGTCAGCAAACGTTCCACCATCGCATACATACTTGTAGTTGTCGAGCTGCTCCTGGGTGTACATCGGATCCATACCGCTCAGATAGCGTACCTGGTTGCGGGTCAATGCCATGTTGTAAGAGTTCTGAACCTCCATCTTGTTGGCGAGGGTCTGGAAACCGACTTCCTGAGTGAAATCAATCTTAGTCTTACCGGCATTACCGCGCTTGGTAGTTACCATAATCACACCATTGGCACCACGCATACCATAGATAGAAGAAGCGGCAGCATCCTTCAGTACGGTGATGCTCTCTATAGGATAAGCATCGAGGAAGGAGAGGTCACGCTCTACGTTGTCCACGATAACCAGTGGAGAACGGGCACTCTGGTTGGTGGTACGGATACCACGGATAAAGAGGAAGCTCTCCGACCATCCTGGCTCAGAAGACCACTCGTAGGTCTGCACACCATTCAGTGTTGAGGTGAAGGCATTCTGAAGAATAGTAACAGGATGCTTCTGCAATTCCTCGCCTGAAACAACCGAACGGGAATCAGTCAAGATTTTCTTTTTCTGCTCGCCGAAAGGAACAGGAGCGAGATGCTCATACTCGTCTGCATCATCTTCCATCTTGATGACGTATGTGCCGTCAAAAGTGGTCACCTTCTCCTGCGCATTCTTGTAACCTACGCTACTTACGCAGATTTCATCGCTAGGAGTTACCTTCTTCAATGTAAAGTAACCTTCCTTGTCGGTCAGGGCAATGCGGCTTTCCTCTGCCACGTTGACAACAGCTCCAGGGATTGGTTCACCCTGGCTGTTGACGATTCGGCCTTTGAGCACCTGCTCCTGTGCCAAAACAGAGCTTGAAGCACAGAGAAGTGCACTCAGCATCAAGACTTTGCTTGATGAAGATACCTTATTATATATATTCTGAATATTATTCATACGATTCTATCATTAAAAGAGTTATTCTTTCCAACCATCGTTCTGGAAGTCCTGACCAATCTTCCAAACCTCAGCCTCTGGGATTGGATAGAGGTAGAACTTGTCTTGCCACTTGCGCTGCTGGGCTACCTTACGGGTAATAGTGCCATCTGCTGCCACGTTTACACCATAGATATCACGGCCGAGCGCATCGCCTGCTACGTTCCAGCGACGTACATCCCACCAGCGGTGCTCCTCGAAAGCAAGTTCGATGGTACGCTCCTTGTGGATGAAATTGCGCATAGCTGTCTGGGAATTCAAGTCTGCACGGTCGGCTACATTACCGATGATACCGCCACGATGACGAATCTGGTCGAGCAGGTTGCAAACCTGTGTCTTGTTGCCTGCATAATCAGCCTCGTTCAATGCCTCAGCATAGTTCAGAAGCAGTTCACTATAGGTAAAGATCTTCCAGAGGCGCTTGGCTGTACCGCTGTGGTTACTGCTCAGGATGGTCTCAGGAATATACTTGCGTACATAGTAACCTGTTGGAGTAGCATTCTGGTTGCCGATAGGATTATCGCGATGACCATAAACCACATCAATGACATTGGTCTTGGTGCTGGTAGCCTGACCCCACTCACAACCATTGTAAAGAATGGTAGCTGCGAGGCGTGGATCACGGTTCTTCCACATCTTCTGCTCTGTATAACCGCTCTCTTCGTTGATGACAGGCTTGCCGTTTACATAAACCGGAGCACCTGTTGCATCATACTGCTTGAAAGGAGCTGAACCATCTTCCATATCATACATATCTACGAGGTTCTGGCTTGGGCAAAGACCACCCTGTCCACCTTCACCTACAGGAGTATCGGTAGAAATACCGCTCCAACCGATAGCTACATCGTTGCGGAAGAAGATAACCTCAGGGTTCTTGTCGGTATAAGTGTTGAGCAACCAGGCATTGTTGTAGGCTGCTACACCACCATTGGTACGATCTTCCAACTTATAGTTCTCACCATAGTCAGCGATGAAGCCCGCAGCTGCGTCTGCAGCCTGCTGCCAGGTAACACCGCTCTGTGCTGAGTAGCGTGGACTTGCCATGTAGAGCATCATGCGAACATAGAGGGCACGTGCTGCAGGCTGGTTTACCTCACCTGCATAGGTAGCATCGCTGGTCTCTGCGTAAGTCTTCAAACTGCTCTCGCATTCCTTCACCTCCTTGAAGAGATAATCCATGAAGGTCTTGAGGTCAGGGCGCTCTGTATAACCTGTCATCAGGTCACCGTTAGGGTCGAGCTCGGTTGTAACCAATGGCACCGGACCATAGCGGAGGAACAGTTCCCAGTAGAAATAGGCACGGAGGAAACGGGCCTCTGCAATATAGTTTGCCTTACGTGAATTGTAAAGTTCTACGTCAACATCTGCAGGGCGAAGCTTGTTCTCAGTGTCCTGCTCCAATGTGTTGATGGTGATATTGCACTTGCGGATACCACGATAGCGGCTCTCCCAAGGAGAAGTCAGCTCTGCTGCACCGCCACCACCATAATAGTTACCGATATTGAATGTGGTACGTGTACCTGATGTACCAATACTTGACTCAGCCAGATCGGTAGCAGCATCCATCCATGAGTTGTTCACGCGGTTGGCACCGTGAAGCAGGAAGTTGTAAGTATCATTGTGGTTCTCTTCCAACAGAGTGAAGTTACCCAACACCTCAGCTTTTGTCAACTCATTGCTTGGCTGCTTGTCGAGGAAATTGCCAAAGGCGTCTTCGCAAGAGGTGAGCGTCATTGCTCCCATAACGAGCGCCAAAGCAAATATACTATATTTCTTCATTTTCGATTCTTTTTGAATGTTCTTGAATTAGAATACGACATTGAAACCTACGTTGACGGTCTTCAAGAGTGGATAACGGTTTGAACCGTTACTCTCCGGGTCAACCAAGTCGTCGAGATGATCCCATGTAAAGAGGTTGTTGGCATTGATGTAGAAGCGGACATTGCTCATACCGACATGCTTAATCAACTCCTTAGGGAATGTATAGCTCAACTCGATGTTCTTCAGACGGACGAATGAACCGTTCTTCAGGAAGAATGAGTTCTGGCGCTGGTTGTGGTCACCGTTGCTTCCGTAATGGAGCAATGGATAGGTAGCAGTAGCCAGGTTCTCTGCCTCGCTCTTTGCAGGGTTCCAGCGGTTCAGGTGGATATCCTTTACCTTACCGTTGTTTTGGAAGGCGAACATCGCATCGCTGTCGTAGTAACGGGATACATGATCTACACCCTGGAACATTACTTCGAAACCGATGCCCTTATAGTTGGCGCCGAGTGTCAGAGCGTATGTGTTCTCTGGAATATCGCTGTAGCCGATGAATGTCTCATCACGGTCATCGATGAAGCCATCGTTATTCATATCCTTGTACTTCAGGTCACCAACCTTTACGTTTCCGTAGGTTGATACAGGGAAGTTAGGATTATCCAAGTCGGCCTGTGTTACGAAGCCCTCGCATACCAGACCGAAGTACTGGTTGATTGGGTGACCTTCGCGCTTGCGATAAGCGGTCTTGTAAGCAGGCTCATCCATATTCTTGATCTTGTTGGCTGCATGAGAGAAGGTTGCACCGATATTATAGGTGAAGTCCTTGCCGATGTGATTGAAGTGATGGAGTTCCAACTCGTAACCCTTGTTCTGGGTCTTACCGAGGTTTCCGGCTGCCATGGTTACACCTACCCACTGTGGACGGCTCAAGTACTCGGTCAGGATATCGTTACGGTTCTCAACGAAGTAGTCGAAGTTACCAGTCAGCATACCGTTGAACAAGCCGAACTCAAGACCTACGTTGAACTTCTTGGCACGCTCCCATGTTACACCATAGTTAGGATACTGGCTCTCGAAAATACCGGTTTTACCAGTATTACCGAAGTAGTAATCGTTGGAAATCTGGTTCCACTTCTCCTCATAGAGGAAGCGCTGAGCCACACCACCTACGGTATATACGTCGTTACCAACCTCACCGTAAGATGCACGGATCTTCAGGTTGTTCAACCAGTTTTCTGTTGGCTTCATAAACTCTTCCTGAGTTACACGCCAACCGAGTGAGAATGCTGGGAAGAAACCGAAGCGTTTGCCCTTGAGGAAGTTCTCTGATCCGTTGTAACCAACGTTAACCTCAGCCAAATACTTGTCATCATAACCGTAAGTTACACGACCTACGAGACCCTGATAGCGCTTAGCCAGGTCTGAGTTGTAACGGTAGTCATTCTGGTTGTAAAGTACCATACCTGTAACATCGTGCTTACCAAACTTGCGGGCGTAGTTGATCTGACCCTCCATATAGAGCTTGTAAGTAGTAGAAGAGCCCTTAGAGTAAGCCAGGTCGCCATCTACATTATATTTGGTATAAGCATCTGCACTTGTAAAGTTGTTACGGTCGTTCAATTCGTAAGTTGCAAAAGCAGCTCCGAATGTCTTCTTGTAATATGAGTCGTAGTCGAACGAAACCATACCGCGGGCAGAAAGACCAGGAGTCAACCAGTCCATCTTGTAATCAGCAATGAAGTTGGTCTCATTGATGGTATTGGTTCCGCGATAGTATCCACCCTTGGCAAGGGCAGCCACTACGTTGTCCTGATATACGGCTGTACCACCATAGAGAGTCTTGGTTGTCTCACCATTCTGTACCTCATAAGATACAGGGAAGATCCAACCTGGAGTATGGTTGATACGTGCGAAGATATCATAGTTGGTAGAACTCTCGTTAGTGTTTGAACCATGACGGTTCTCGAAACGAGTACCGAAGTTTACGCTGAATGTCAAATCCTTAGAGAGGAAGAAGTCCATGTTGGCACGGAAAGCGTAACGGTTGTAGCCTGGGCTTGAAGAGTTACCGTAGGTATCCTGGCTGAGGTTCTTGATCAGAGAACCCTGGTTGTAGATTTCACCAGAGACATAGTAGCGCATACGTTTCGTACCACCACGTACACTTACATTGTAGCGCTGAGAAGGAGCCCAGTTGTTGAGCACCTCATCATACCAGTCTACATTAGGATAGAGAAGCGCATCAGCACCAGTCAACTCGCCGGCGCAGCTCTTGCGGTACATCTCGATATCAGAAGCTGAATACTGTGATGGAAGACCATCATTCTTCAAAGCCTCCTCGAGGAGAGTAACAGAGTCATAAGAGTTCAGATAGTGAGGCTTACGGGTTGGGGTACCCCACATGAAATTGCTTGTCAAGCTAACCTCTGGCTTCATATCCTTACCACGCTTGGTAGTAACAAGGATGACACCATTCGCACCACGCACACCATAAACGGCTGTAGCAGAAGCATCCTTCAATACAGAGATGCTCTCGATATCATCAGGAGCCACCTGAGAGAAAGCACGCTCTACACCATCTACCATGACCAATGGAGCACCGTCGCCAGCGAAGGTTGCACGACCACGGATGTTGATGGTAGCGTCATCGGCACCAGGAGCACCAGAAACCTGAGTTGTTACGACACCAGGAATCTTACCGGCAATAGCCTGCGTAACGTTGGCTGTAGGAGTATTCAAGAGGTCGTCTGAACTAACCTGAGAGATAGCACCTACGACACTCTCTTTCTTCTGATGACCGTAACCAACGACTACGACCTCATTGATTTTCTGACTTTCGTCCTTGAGAACCACCTTGATATTACGCTGATTGCCTACACGGATGTTCTGAGCAACCATACCGATATAAGAGATTTTCAAAGTAGCGTTCTCGTTCTTCACCTGAATCTTGAAGTTACCGTCGAAATCAGTAACAACACCATTGGTTGTCAATGCTTCCATAACAGTAGCACCGATGATAGGCTCACCCGATTCATCTGACACATTACCTGATACGGTAACCTGTGCTGATGCTCCTAAAGTAAGGAGCACCAGTGTCAGGGTCAAGAATAACTTATGCAATATGTTATTGTTCATTGTTTATTCTATTTTGGTTATTATTCTGCAAAGTTAGTATTGAACCATGGATATGTTCTAACCTGCTTGATAACTTGATAAGACTTTTCATTTGTCAAGAAGACATAAAGCGGTTTACCCTCAAGTCCATCAACAAAGAAAGACATCTGAGGCAAAGACTCTCCCTGAGCTGTCACAACATCAGCTGTCATATCAACTCTATCACCAACACGTTTGAAATCAAGAGTAACAGTAGCACCATTAATATCTGTCTTCCAAGTATCCCAATTGTAGGTAGCTGTTACATTATCTCCATTCGTTGGTATATTAGCTCCCCATGTCCAAGCATCTGCTCTACAAACTGCATACTCTAAATATCCAGCCTCACCAAAAGGAGTGTTTGTGAATGCAACTACATAATTTTCCCAATTCTCTCCACCTGCAGTTGTATTGACAAATTGAATTGTCAAACGTGAACGCTCTGCAGAAAGGTCATACATTTCAGATTTCTTATCAAAGAATGCTGAAGAATTATCATCAGAACCGATTGTATATGCACCATCTTTATAATTAACAGATGTATAAGTCTCGGCCTTTTCAAATGTCAAGAATGACTTTTCTAGAGTTACAAAAGTACCCCATTCTTCTGTAGGAGCTTCCTTTTGAGTATCAAATGTACAAACTGGTAGTTTAGAACCACTTGCAGTTGTCACATATTGTTCAACATGGAACATTTTACCAGTACGAGTAACATAAAGGTCTACTGTTGCTCCCTTCATATCAGCAATCCATGAATCCCAATTATAACTTGCAGAAACGCCTTGAGCATCGCCATCGAGGAGTGAACCCCAACTCCAAGCATCACCACGACATATCTCATATTCAATATATCCATTATCGCCAAAAGCTACACCATTTGTTATGGCAAGAACCCATGTTTCATAATTTTTTGCAGCATTATTATTGCAAGTAAAACGGTAATGAACAGTACCATTACCTTTCATTTGAATATTTGGAGTTTTAGGATCAAAGAATCCGGAACTAAAATCTTCATTACCGATAGATTCTTGTTCTTTCCAAATGAAACCGCTACCTCCATTACCTCCAATGGTCTTGTTCCAGTCTTTCTCTTCCATCATGTTACGGATCAGGGTAACATTGTCGATAGATACGGTGTTGGTCTCTTCGGCTGTCAACTTGCTGTCTCCACCTATATATATATAAGGTAAAGAGTTGATGGAATCAACCAAAGTCTTGTACTTGAAAGAGGTAGCACTTGATGATGTCTGATAACCAGAAAGGCTCTTCTTACCATCAACGTAGAGCTGGTAACCTTCAGTAGAAAGCTGAAGGGCTACGAAATGCCACTCATTAGGAGAGAGAATACCTGTCTTCACAGAAGCAGGATCATTCTCATTCAGGTTCAAACTCTGCAACTGGGTAGGCTTGTTGTAAACCACCTGACCATTGGCAGTGATATAGAAGTGAGCACTGATATCATTACCAGCAGCATCCTTCTCATCTGAACCAAATGAGATAAGAGGTCGGGTCAAGTCAACATCTGCGACTGTTCCGTCCTCAGCTACGGCTGCATCAATCTTTACAGCGAAAGTGATGGCAGCGCCATTTTGCAACTTCACACCATTGAAAGGATTGGCAATCTTGGCACCACCCTTACCATTGATGTGCAATACATTACTTGCGAGGGTCTCATCATTGGTCACCTCACATGACTCATCGTGACTTATCATGTCTGAATACTCAGGTTTCTCTTCTGAATACTCAAAGTCATAAGTTGCCACTGTTGCCTTAGATGGGTAAATCTGTCCGCCAGCAGGATCATCCTGTCGGCCCCAGTCATCACCACAAGCAGTGAAACTTAATGCCACCATGATAGCACAAGCAAACGAAAGTAAAGTTTTTCTTAACTTCATAACTTAACGCCTTTAGGTTGTTTGTTTACTATTCAAATAGGTTATTTAAAATTCTTAAATCCTTTTTCAGTGGCAAAAGTACAATTAATCGGATTATATAGGGTGGACAAATGGGTTTTATAGGTGGACAAAACGCATAAACAGTAGATTTTTAAGGATATTACGTGCTT
>ERZ791743.1318-NODE-1318-length-15086-cov-2.886900_pt1 | contig 15086 bp, 23 predicted proteins | sample MGYA00509952_ERZ791743 | MGnify/ENA primary metagenome ERZ791743 (study PRJEB30046, sample SAMN00792040) | human gut metagenome | study: EMG produced TPA metagenomics assembly of the A metagenome-wide association study of gut microbiota in type 2...
GAGCACGACCTTGCCAAGGTCGGGGTCGCGAGTTCGAGTCTCGTTTCCCGCTCCAGATTAAAGACATGCGCAGTAGCGGGTGTCAGTTAGAAAAGTTTTACGGCGCGTTAGCAAAGCGGTTATGTAGCGGATTGCAAATCCGTCTAGTCCGGTTCGACTCCGGAACGCGCCTCCACTTTATATCCCGAGCCCGGATGGTGGAATCGGTAGACACAAGGGATTTAAAATCCCTCGGCGTTCGCGCTGTGTGGGTTCAAGTCCCACTCCGGCTACCATGGGAAAACTAGAATAAAATCAATGATAAGCAGTGTCGTATAAACCACCGAAAGGTGGTTTTTTATTGTCTATTTTTCGCCATTCGCCATTGTTTCGCCATTCGACTTCGCCACAGAAAGAGGGCATTACTGCCCCCCAACCACCGGCACTACAGATATTTTTCGGTTATATCTTGCAGTCTGCGAAGCATTTTTGTGGCCTGATATTTCCTGTTTCTCATGCAGCGTTCCTTCCAGATCAGATATCCCTTTAGCTTTCAGATCATGGAACGTGAAGTTGAATTCAAGGTCAGGATATTTTTCAGCAGCAGCCTTTTTTGCCTTCATCCATTGAGCATTGAACGCATCACGCGTATAACGAGATCCTGATTGCTGATGAATTACATAAAGGCTAACCATACCGCTGTTTAATGGTAGTTTATCTGCCATGTTAATCGCTTTTGACAGGCGTTCTGTCCAGGCCTTTATCTGGCTAACTGCTGTTTTACTTTGCTGAATTAGAATTCCTTCATCTAGGATCTGACTTTTCTTAAGGTCAAGAATGTCACCCTGACGTGCGCAGCATAAATAAGCTAACTCCATAGCGATTTTAACCGGCACCGTAGAAACGCTGAATAGTGCATCATATTCTTTGTCCGTAACATAGCGGGTGCGCGCCTGTTCCTTAAATTGCTTCACACCCTGGCAAGGATTCATCTTCACTTTTCCGCGCTCATATGCCCACCTGAACACCCTCGATATAAACGCTTTCTCTCGGTTCGCCTGGACTCTGCTTTTAACACCTCTTTTATCCATATACTTCCTGATATGCTCAGGCTTGATATTGTCTGGCTTCATCTTCCCGAAAACGATATTTACCTTTGAACCATATTTTCGGTAGTCCTTTCTTGTTTCTGTTGCTAACTCATGAAAGTCACCGGAGTTAAAAAACTCTTCACAGAGTGCGTGGAAATTTGAGCCAACCTTGATATCGTTTATGAAGTTTTCATAGGCGGCCCAGACCTGAGACTTTGTGAGATCGTGGTTGCACAATCTCACCGTTCTACCGTCTGGAGTTCTGAACTCATAAGCTGATTTGCCCCGACGAACGCGGGGCGGCATCCAGTTATCTTCTGGGTTTTTGCGGATTCTGGGCATTACATGTCCTTAAAGTTTGGTTCTTCTTCCTCTGGATTGTTCACTACCAACTTCAGGCCAGCAGGGTTAGTTACATGATCCCATGTAGTGCCTGGTCTGCCGTCTTTTCTTGGCACGAAAAATACACCGCTTTCTTTCAGCGCGCGGCACTGAAGGGAAGGGCGACGATAACCAGTAAGCTGATAGAGGTCATCAGGGGTAAGAAAACGTTGGCTTTGTCCGCTCATCGTATAGCTCTCCACTTAACCGGCTGCACCCGGCTATCTCTTATAGAAAATGCATGATGAGCAACCACCACGGAGCCCATCATTGCAGGTACGACATCTTTTGGTTTCGGTGTAATAAAGCTGGTGGACCATTTCCTTTGGCATGAGGACTGGCATCGGCACGCGGATAACCAGCTTTTTGAGCCTGTCGATTTCCCCGGCCAGTTCGAGGATGCGGCGGTTGCCGTATTCCGCCTCTTCACGCCACCATGCCACGTCGGCTTTAAGGCGGCGAAAGCGCCGCTTTTTGAGTTTGCTTACCATGGCAGCCACCCCATACCCTGAAGTGCGCCGATGGCCAGCAGCACGAACATAATCGCGTCGAATGGGTTAGGCATCTCGCTTCTCCTTTGGCGGTGCATCAATCATGACTCGCTCCATCCTTCGGCCACATGCTAGGCGAACCTTTCGAGCAACTTTTTCGATCGCAAGAGCGGGTTTGCCTAGCAATGAGCACAGAATCAGGTTAGGCAGCACAACAGTGATTACGTAGCGGTTGAATGTCACGGCTTCACCTCCTGCTGCGGTGCCGCTGGAAGTGGCATCCAGTGAGAAACCAGAACATGCTCAACGCAATCAACGGGGCTACCATCAAGGCGGTCGAAGAAATGACCTGAGTGTTCGTCGAAAAATGAAACATGACGATAACCAAAAATATTGTGGGTGATGACCTCCTGCTCGTCCTCCGGCATCCGCTCACTACAAGCGACCCAACCACTCTGAACCACCAGAGAGTTGCTGTCGGTACCCTGAAGCATGGCGGCGCGGTAGTCATCTTCGCGCTCCCCAAAAATTGCCGACTCCAGAACATCGATAGCCTGTGACGGTGAGTGCGCGTATTTATCAAATGACGGTCCCTTGATGCGCTGAGCAAGCTTGAATAAGCGCTTCTCCTGCGCATGATAAAGCTCACTCAGATGCTGATAGCGATCATCAGGCACAGATACCGGCGCTGGCGGTTCAGCATATAGCGCCTTACAACTCCAACCAGACCAATGAGCGCCTTCTGCTTTCTCATCATCTTCAGGCCGAACAAGCGTAACTTCGCTCGGGTGCTTTCTGTTAGACCATAGCCAGGCTACGGGTTCGGCATTAGCTGGCGCTGGCGGGGCGGTGTACACGATGCGCCCGCGCGCTCCGGAACCTACCACAACGTCGTAAGTGTCTTTGTCTGTATCGTAAAATCCCTCATCCCAAAGCTGATAAATCGGCTCAGCTTTGCGGCGCTCTTGAAGCTCTGCGATCCACCTCTCTGCATCTTCAAGTTGTACGCGCAGTTCCGGGGCGCTGTCATCAGCGTTTCGACGTAATTTTGTCACCTCATCAAATAGCTCAACTGCGATATTTCCCTGCTGTTGTGCAATTTTTTCGGCGGCTTCCAGCTCATCCAGCAGGGCCAGCACTAAAGCAGGAGTCATTGCTGCTATAAATTTCTTCTGCGCCTCGATACCTTTCGTGTAACGCTTGATGATTGCCAGTTCTTTTGCATCAACGGCTAATTGGCGCAGCCATTGTTTGTCGATGTTGCTCATTGGGCGGACTCCTGATTTTCTGCGAGCACTAAGCGGCCATCACACAGGGCCTTGATGATTTCCTGATACTCCCACCCGAAGTACATGCTCTCGACGTAGACCCGCAGAGGAGGGTAATCATGCTGCTTACGGCGAATGAAAGCCTCCGCTGCTTCACGAGTAAAGTGAGCGTTGATGTTCTGCCATTCCTTACGAGTTCCGCAGACAGTGTGGCCGTCAAGGTCAGCCAGCACTTCCCACTGAGCGTCTTCATCGAGTTCGGTAAATGCTGTATCGCACTGGTCAATGCAGAAGGCGTTTAGCTCTTCCTGCTGGAGCTCATCCAGGTCATCCCAATATTCTTGCGGGCTGTCCCATTCACAGTCTTCGACATGGACTATTTTCGATTCGCCGTACTCTTCTGCCAGGCCGTAAATAGTCGCCTGCTTCTGAACCATAAAAATCGGATCGGCGGTGGCATGACGATTTACGCCCTCTCCGCGATGGTGGTACTTCAAACGTTCAATGAAATCTGCGAATGTTTCCGGCGTTAATTTTGCGCCGTCTGCGATCGAGTTGCTCATGACTGCACTCCTTTGCGAAGCTGGTCGGCGAACTCGCGCAACTGCTTCACTTGCGAACTCATTTCAGCAGCGATAGAGCCAACAGCATGGGTGTCTGGGTGGAGTGACATCATTTCGTTATTTTTTCTCTCAGCAAACATCTCCACACCGCTGGCCCGCACTTCAGCCATGAAAGCGTCGGTTGCTGGGGTAATCATCGCAGCCACTGCATCGTCGATGTAGCAATCATCGATACCGCAAAAATTAGCCTCTTCACGGTTAACATTAAGATGACGAATGATTTCTTTTGCAGCCTTCAGCCCCGCATTCTCAGCAGCCAGAGCCGCAGAATCATCACGAACTTTTTGTAGTTCCAGAACAGCAACCTGAACTGCATAAGCGAACATAGCGGAAGGGCGGTCACATGCTTTTTCACTATCGCGCTGCATGTTAACTGCAACAGTCATCAGATCATCCAGCTGTTCACTGGTCATTGGCTTACTGGCTGTCATGATTTTGCTCCTGCTGTAGTTTGTATTGCTTTACGAAGTGGGCAACAGCCTTAGACTGGCTCGCCACAATTTGCTTATCGCCCAAATCCAGAGTGACGTTCTTGCCGCGATAGATAACGGCTTTTCCAATATCCTTACCGTCCATCCTGACGTAGAGAACCTTCCCTATAATTTCTGTGGTAGGGACTGGCTGAGAAAGTCGATATGTTTCACGCGCTTCAGCAATAGCTTTGTGCTCGTCCATGATGACCAGCGCTTCAGCAAGGGCTGCACCTTCTAGAGTGAAAACACCTTCATCACTGATCGTGGCCTGAGCCATAAGCTCAACAAAACGGCGCGCGTTCTTCACACTAAGTTCCGGAGCGATAGAACTGCGGGTAACTTTCGTTTTCCCCTGGGCAGCCGCTACAGCCTTATCGTGCTGGAGAACTTTTCCGGCCTGTTCGCCATACTCCATGACGCGATCAACCGCGACATCTACTGACACCGCGCCAGATTTAACTTCCTGCTGAACGTCATGGTTCGCAGTGCTCAGGAGCAGCAATTTCTCTACCGTGGCAACTGACTTATTTACCAGTTTCGCTATTTCGCTGGTGGTCTGGTTGAAGGCGTTATGCAGCTCCTGAATAACTGCAGCCTGTTCCATATCGGAGAGCGGTAGCTGGTTGTTACTGGTCATGATGCGAGCCAGGCGCTGAACATCGCTACCGTTGAATGGCATGATGTGAATGCGGTCTACTGGCTTTCCAGCTTCAGCGCAGCGTGCATAGCAGCGGCGACGGCGGTGACCTTCGACAACCCATACGCCACCTTCATCACGGGCAATAACTTCCAGTGGTGGAACTGATCCGCCGTTCATCAGATAGTTGAACAAGTCATCATCAGCCTGGCGGGTGCGTTCATCGTCTTCACGCTTGTTGAAACCTTCACGAACGTGGATATCGGAAAGCGAGATAAACATCCCGGTATCGGTGCGTTTAATAACCCCGGACTTGGTCATTTGCTTGAATGAGTTAGACATCAGAGAGCAACCTCGTTATTCAGGGAAATGACTATTGGAGACAGCTCACGCAATTCTCGCTGCGCTTCCAGCAGGTGCATGTTGGTAGGCGTTTTGGTGTGGCGCTCTTCTATGCGGTCGCACTCTTTGGCCCAACTGGCAACATCCTCACGCAGGGTGGCGTTCTGCTCGGCCAGTTCCTTACGCTGCGCCAAAGCTTCACAAAGCGCGACGCTGGTAACATCAAGGCGTGTAGCCAGTTCGTTAACCATCCAGCCGTAAGCGGCAGGGAGGAGAGGGGCTGCCTTACGAGCTGCGTCGATAAGCTGCTCTCTGGTCATGCGTGGTTGTAGCTCGGTGACGTTCTGTGTGTTCGTCATGGATAGTTTCTCCGTGTTATAAGCGCTCTGCACAGCGCTGAATTTTGGTTGCACGAATCCCTCGCCGGGTGGCGACAAAAAATAAATGGTTTTCGTTTGAGTAACACCCAACCAGGGCACTTAGTGAAACGGGCGGCTGCCACCGCCAGTTAGCTTCTCCACAATTGGGAGCGCGTTCCCCTGAGGTTGATTTAACGACTGAGGCCTCTCAAGGAACTGGCCGAACGCGCTTTCAGTTGTGTAAAAGGGGCGGTCGACATTAAGGACATTCACAACTGCCGGCCGCCAAGACTACACACAGAAATGAAAACGTTGCCTGTCTTTTCACCACATCAGGCTCGGTGGTATTCTTGGAGTTCTCACACAGCCAAGAAGATAAACCTATGAATAACGATATTATTGGGTTAAGACTCACTGCTATTGAAGCTGCGATTAAGACCATTTCAGCTGCAATATGTGCTAATGAGGGCCCACTATCAGATGACCTGCATAACCAAATAAAATTATTGCGCGATCAACTCTCAAGCCCAGAAAACACTGTTAAACAGGAAGCCATCACCTATCAGACCATTAAGCTTCTTGATTCTCTTAATTGCGACCCGTGGGATCCGTTTTAAAAAACTTCTCATTGAAGGCCGCCATTTTAGATTTTGAACGAGCCCTTCGTTCGGAATGAAGGGTAAGTTGCATGTCCGATAGAGCGCTAAAAACGGCAGCATTGAACGCCAGAAACTCCGATTCATCACTGCACTCAGCAGTAATTTGCCCATTAACAACCAACTCTATCTTCATTTCTGATGCCCACAATGTTCGCTGCTGATGGATTTAATATTAGACATCTTACATTTTCAGTCAAGTTAAATTTGTAAGTTTACTTACTATTATTTTTTGAGCACTAAAAAGCCCGCGCGAAAGGCGGGCTTGTAAGGGGCGGGCTTGGTCTAAAGATCAATGATTATTTGCTTAACTATACCAATTAGATTGGTTTCTTGATTCACCTCAATGGGTTTGAACGCCGGATTTAGTGGAATCAGGTACGAAAAAGGGGGATCTATCGCTAATTTTTTTAAGGTTGCCTCACCGCCAGAAACCGTTTGAGCCACGACAATTTTACCGTTTGCTTCATCCACGAAGCCGAACTCGGGCTCAACAATTACAATAGAACCTTCAGGAATACTCAACTCCTTACTGGAAGTCATTGAATCCCCTTTAACCCTCAAAGCAAAAGCTGAATCGGAAAGCTTGCGAGTCGTTTTAACTTGCTCATTGCTTGGATTGCCAATTACTTCAGTCCAATTGCCGGCTTGTACCCAGGATATCAGAGGGACCTCTCTGGCAGACATTAAGTTGATGTTAATGCCATTTTCGATATCACCTGAACCAAAAACCAACCACTCCGGAGAGCACTGAAGACACTTACACACCAGTATCAAGTTTTCACCAGAAAGTTTAGTTAAATCACTTTCCCACTGGGTCACAGCAGACGCGCTTACTCCGGCCCACTCAGCGACATCGCGCTGGGTAAGTTTTTTCTGCTTTCTTCTGAATCTCAGTCTGCTGCCAACGGTATCCATATAATCTCCTCGGAATGCACGTTAGCAATCTTACATTTTATTGACGTAAGTATGCTGTCCATATACGATGTAAGAATGCTAACTAATGAGGGTTCAAACCATGCATAAAGGGACAGTCGTCGACTACTACGGCGGCATTTCTAAAACCGCAGTTGCCTTAGGGGTAACTCACAGTGCCGTATGTCAATGGGGAGAGGTCATTCCAGAAAAACAGGCTCTTTACATCGAAAGAATTACAAACGGGAAGCTGAAATACGACGCCTCTCTCTACAGCAAATTTAACAATTCTCAACACAAGCAGTAACCACAGAAAAGAGGATATGGCCGTGGGTATAGAACCTGAATGGAAAGTTGAGAAGCAGCCCGCCTGGCTGGTGGCCGCAATCAGGAAGACGATTGCCGCGTTGCCAGGAGGATACGCTGAAGCGGCGGAAATTCTGGACGAAACCCAGAATTCACTCTTTAACCGCCTTCGTGCTGGTGGCGACCAGATCTTTCCAATGGGCTGGGCAATGGTGCTTCAGAGAGCTGCTGGCGTAAGTTACATCGCTGACGCGTACTCTCGTGAAACTGATAACGGAATACACGTTCCCGGCGCCGTGCCTGATGATGAAAACGAAGAGATTGGCCTGAAGCTGGCCGAGCTGGTGGGGAGGCTTGGTGAGCTGGTTAATGCTTACCGTCATTACATTGAAGATGGTGTAGTTGACCGGAGCGAGTGGCAAAGTCTTAACGATATCGCATATCAGTTCAGGGTCACTCTCATGACGTTCCTGAACCTTATTTCCCGTGTTTATTGCCTCCCAGAAATGGGTGAGGCCCGCGAGTGTGCAGCTCCGGGCCCCTTGGCGTGTCGTATCAGTGGAGAAACTAACGCATGAACAGTGTAACGGCAAACAACCGTCTCCCGCAACTACGTGGTATTCCCGTTGTTGGAACCTCGTCGTTTCGGTATGAGCGGATGGTATCAGGCCGCTGGGTTCCATGTAACCACAGTAGGGCTATGGCGATTGTGGGCGTCTGGCGTCGGAAGGGGAGAGCGCTATGCGAGAACTTAACCGGAGATTCAAAGACCACTACGGCGTCCCGGTCCGCGTCATCAGATGGGAGCCAGAGACTCGACGCGTTATATACCTTCGCGAAGGGTACGATCATGAGTGCTTCAGCCCTCTTGAGCAATTCCAGCGTAAATTTACAGAGTTAAAGGACGACCATGAGCACTAAATTAACCGGTTACGTTTGGGACGCTTGTGCCGCTTCTGGCATGAAGCTGTCCAGCGTTGCCATCATGGCGCGTCTGGCTGACTTCAGCAGTGATGAGGGTGTTAGCTGGCCTTCTATCGCCACTATCGCACGTCAGATTGGGGCTGGTGAGAGCACAGTTCGCACGGCTATAAGCCAGCTTGAGAAAGATGGTTGGCTGACCCGCCAGCAGCGCCGTAAGGGTAACCGTAACGCCTCCAACGTTTATCAACTTAACGTTACAAAGCTCCGTGATTCTGCCTTTTCTCACCTGTCAGAATCTGACGCGTCAAAATATGACGCATCAAAATCCGACCCGTCAAAATTTGATGCGTCGAAAAACAGCAATAACGGCAGTTTTCACCCGTCAGAATCTGGTGGGGATCCGTCAGTAAAATCAACTACTGATCCATCAGATAAAAAACCTTCTTGTCAGGTTGCCCAGCAACCCGACGATGAGAGTGGTGGCAAGAAGCCTGATCCTGAAGTTTTGCTGACTGACAATTCAAAATCGGTACTGAAACATCTCAACCAGGTCAGCGGTTCGCGTTTCCAGAATTGCTCTGCGTCACTGGACAACATCCGCGCAAGACTTCGCGAAGGTTTCACTCCTGATGAGCTCATGCTGGTAATCGACTACAAGCACGAGCACTGGAAAGGCTTGAAGGATTACCAGTACATGCGGCCTAAAACTCTGTTTATCCCCGGCAACTTTCCTGGTTATCTCCAGGTAGCTACACGTTGGGAAAAGAGCGGTAAACCAGCTCGCGACAAATGGGATGAGCTTCGCGCCAAGAAGAGTACCGGCGTGTTTGTAGAGTCATTCCAGGACAAAAAGTATGAAGTCCCTTCTAACTCAGGTTTTCGTGTATCTGGAGGTCCTCAATGAGCCTGATGAAAGAACTTGAGATGTTCATTGCCGCTAACCCTGGGTTAACCAGCCGCGATATCGCTGAGCAGTTTGCTGATTTCAATGTCGAGTCTGTCCAGCGCGCTGTATGCCGCCTTCACGACCTGAACTTCCTTACCCGCGAGTTTAAGGGGAAAGAGTGCCGGTACTACGCTGTGAATTCCGAAGTTGTAGCCAGCGCAAACAAGCAGCCAGTGGATAAGGGTCTTGATGAGCTGGTGAAACGTGCGGAGGAACTTCAGAACGGTGGACTTTATCGCCGCGCCGCAACCCTCTGGATGGATATTTTCAAACGTTCAAAGGTAATGACGCTGCGGGAACGCAGCCTGAAGCAGCGCCAGCAGTGCCTGAGAAAGGTTAAGCAAGCGAAGAGCCAGAGTGAATGGTATCTGGCTGGCCAGTTTAACGGGGGGCACTGATGAAATACTCACTGATTTACGCTGATCCTGCCTGGGAATACGGGAACACTATCAGCAACGGTGCAGCCACTAACCACTACGGCACGATGAAACTCATCGACATGAAGCGTCTTCCTGTCTGGGAACTGGCCGCTGATGATGCTGTTCTGGCCATGTGGTTCACCGGTACGCATACCCGCGAGGCTATCGAACTGGCAGAAGCCTGGGGCTTTAAGGTTCGAACCATGAAGGGTTTCACCTGGGTGAAGTTAAACCAGCTGGCAGAGCAGCACATCAACAAAGCACTCCAGTCTGGCCGAGTGGAGGACTTTTACGACTTCCTCGACCTGCTGAACACGCAGACCCGCATGAACGGGGGCAATTACACCCGAGCCAATACGGAAGACCTGCTGATAGCCACCAGGGGGAATGGACTTGAGCGCCAGTGCGCAAGCATCAAGCAGGTTATCTACAGCCCACTCGGCGAGCATAGCCAAAAACCATGGGAAGCGCGTCACCGTCTCGAAAAACTGTACGGTGACGTTCCGCGCATCGAACTCTTCAGCCGTTGCGGCGCGCCTGGCTGGGACCATTGGGGAAATCAGGCCGAGTCTGCTGCTGTTGAAATGATCCCCGGCACTGTGATTCCGGTTATTAAACCTCAGGAGCGCGCCGCATGAAACCTGAATTAACGCCGCGTCAGAATGAAGTTTATGAAGCTATCAAGGTTCACATTGAAAAAGTTGGCTTTCCACCAACGTTGATAGAGCTTGCTGAACTGATTGGTTGCTCATCGCAGAACGCTGCTGCTGAGCATGTGAAGGCGCTAAAGAAAAAAGGTTACCTCTCCATTGCTCCTGGCGCTGCCAGGGGCATTACCGTCGTCAAAACAGAACTGGATGCTGATCCGGTAGCGATCATTAAAGGTCTGTTATCCGGTGGAGACAAGGCAAGAGTTAACGCTGTTGAATGGCTGAAAAAACAGGGAGTGACTGTATGAAACTGGTGCTCCCGTTCCCTCCGAGCGTAAACACCTACTGGCGAGCCCCCAATAAGGGGCCGTTGGCAGGACGCCATCTCATCAGTGCTGCTGGCCGCAAATATCAGAGCGCTGCTTGCGCTGCGATTATTGAACAATTACGCCGCCTGCCTAAACCAACCACAGCGCCAGCGGCGGTTGAGATCATTCTCTATCCACCAGATGCCCGCCGCCGCGATATCGACAATTACAACAAGGCGCTTTTTGATGCACTGACACATGCAGGCGTCTGGGAGGATGACAGTCAGGTTAAACGAATGCTGGTGGAGTGGGCACCGCAGGTACCTGGCGGGAAGGTTGAAATAACGATCGCCAGCTATGTCGAAAATGGTAGGCAAAATAGCAATGCATTGGTACGCGCATGAGTGTTAGATTAAAAAGTGTCAGCGAAGCGGGAGTGCAGACCCGCGCGCACTACAACAAGTGGAGAAACATATGAATCAGTTATTCGTAATTGATGGAGTTTCCGTACGCCGTGATTTTGATGGTCGTTACTGCCTGAATGATTTGCATCGTGCGGCGGGAGGTGAAAAACGTCACCAGCCTTCCAACTGGTCCTGTCTTACCCAAACGCAAGAACTCATCGCTGAAATTTCGAGCGCTCCTGGAATTACAGGAGCGGCCCCGTTGGTCACCCTTACTGGTGGTGTTAACCAGGGGACATTCGTCTGCAAGGAGTTGGTTTATTCCTATGCAATGTGGATCAGCCCGAAATTTAACCTCAAAGTCATCAGAACGTTCGATGCCGTACAGAACCCTGCATCCAATGCGCCGACATCCGACAAAATTCAGGCTGGCGTGATCCTGCTTGAATCGGCGGCGAAAATGCTGAACCTCTCAAACTCTTCAAGACTCGGTGCTTATCAAAAACTCCAGCAGGTAGCGGGTCTTCCAGATCTGATGCCGCATTACGCGATCGATGCACCTGCCGGTGCGCAGGATGGGTCCAGCCGTCCCACACAATCACTCAGCGCTTTGCTTAAAGCAAAAAACATCCGCATCACCGCCAATCAGGTTTATCACATGATGTCCCGCTTTGGGATTGTGGAACAAAAAGAGCGAAACAGTCGGTCTGGAGTGAATGGTGTTAAAAAGTTCTGGTCACTTACTGCCAAAGGCTGCATGTATGGCAAGAACATCACCAGTCCTGCGAACCCGCGAGAAACTCAGCCTCATTTCTTTGAGTCGAAGTTTGCGGAGCTTCTTAAAATAATCGACATCGTAGCCTGAGGTAACAGTGAGAGCATTACTGACACCTGAAGTTGCGCCAATGTCCGGGGTGGTACTGTTCCGCCCAGGAAACGAGTTGCTGTGGTTATTTCGTCGTGGCCGGGTAGTTATTGAAACACCATCCGAAGCAATCCAGCATCTGCCATCTGGTCTTATTCCGGAAGCGCACCAGCCACTGACAGATGATGTCAGCATGCAGCCGCTTTTCATGAATGAGAGGGTTATTCAGCGTGCTGGTGGACTGAGCAGCCTTGATGCCTGGCTGGAACGTAAATTCGAATGTCAGTGGCCCCACAATGAATGGCACTCAAAGGACTTTACGGTGATGCGTCACCCCCCCGGAAGCATTCGCCTTTGTTGGGGCTGTGATAACCAGTTGCGTGAACAAACCACTGAAAGACTGGCAGGAATTGCCATGCAGAACCTGGTAAAATGGCTACTCGAAAGGGTGAATATTATGCTGGGCTTTAGCGCAGAGCACACCCTGACGCTTCCGGAGTTCTGCTGGTGGATGGTACGCAACGATCTGGCTGACCTTATTCCTGAATCAGTGGCGAGCAAAGCCCTCAGGATTAAGCCTGACTCGCACAGTTCCGTAATGCGGGAAAGCGACATTGTTCCGTCGTTACCGGCGACTGAAATCCTCCAGGAGAAAGTGAAGAAGGTTGTCTCCGTTAAGGTAGACCCTGAGTCACCGGAATCTTTCATGCTGAGGCCAAAGCGCCGCCGCTGGGAGAACGAGAAGTACACCCGCTGGGTGAAGTCGCAGCAGTGCAGTTGCTGCAATAACCAGGCAGACGACCCCCACCACCTGATAGGTCACGGGCAGGGCGGAATGGGTACCAAGGCGCACGACCTGTTTGTGATACCGCTGTGCAGAGCGCATCACGACGAGTTGCACGCTGATCCTGTGGCATTTGAAGCGAAATACGGCGACCAGTTAACGCTGCTGTTTCGGTTTTTAGATAGTGCGCTGGCAATCGGCGTATTAGCATGAAAAGTGGAGAAAACATGCGTGACATTCAGAAGGTATTAGAGTGTTGGGGAGGTTGGGCCGCGAGCGATAGTTCTGGTGTGGATTACTCACCAATCGCAGCTGGTTTCAAAGGGCTTCTTCCTCAAACAAGTAAATCCCGCCTTTCTTGCACTGACGATGACGCCCTGATTATAGAAGGGTGTTTGGCTCGGCTTCAAAAACGAAAACCATATGAGCATTCGCTCTTGGTTGCTCATTATCTATATGGCATCTCAAAACGGAAAATCGCGAAAGCGAGAAAGAAGGATGAGAAGCTAATACGCATAGAGATCCAGATGGCAGAAGGGTTTATTGACGGTTGCCTTAGCATGCTCGATATACGTTTAGAATGTGAGTAGATACAACAACGGCTCTTTGAGAGCCGTTGCTTTTAGAAACTGTTTTTTATAACCGAACCTGTGGTGCAACTTAAAAAGTTACTGTAGCCATTTACCCCGTTATTACTGACTTTTTGAGCAGTAGAAGGGGTACTTGCTGGCTTAGGCGCAGCAGTATTTATATGCCTATTCGTATAGACTACAAAGTTTCCTGTAGATGATTTGTTATCCATGTCGAGCCCACCCTTCTGAGATAAGGTTATGATTTATGCCGAACTGACCTGGGGCGCCTGGAGCTTGAAAACGCTGTAACATCCCCTCAGTGCGGAATTGATATGAAAACGTATCTGGAGCCTCTAAAATGCTCCTGACAGATACGTATGATGCTTGGTTCACTGTTCCTAAGATAGCATTTAGGTCAAAAGGTTCACCCAGATGCATCTCAGTTTTGAAATCTTCATAAATTGCTTTAATCAGGCCGTAAAGATGCTCATCTGGTTTTTCCACAGTAAGGCCCAGATCGTTTACTGCCTCGATTCTATTTATAGTGTAGTCATGGCTACCAGAATCACTACAAAGGAAACTTACAATTTTCTCAATACTTTCACTATCAGTGAGTTGATGAGAAAGTAGTTTTCTTGCGAGCATTTGAATCTGCGCTTTAGCTCGATAGACTTTACCAAGCACCAGTGGGTGAACCTTTTCACTTAATGCAAGGAGGATCTTTGCAAGTGAGGCGTCATCTTTGATACTCAAATCATGCTTAACTACTTCAAGATAACCATTGATTTCTTCAACGCTGACTGGAAGTTGAAGTTGCTGCCCATTGATAATGGTCGAAGGGTTAAGTGGTGTGTTCACACTCGGATCGATTGGCCCCAGGGTTGCCTGCTTAGTCATAACCAAGTTGTTAGCACCAAGACACATTATCGTCCCAGAACTATGACATTTGGATGGGATTATGATTTCGAGCTCTTTGCAAAACTGACGAAGCAGGTTTACAAGGCTCCATGCTGTCAAAGTATCCCCGCCTCGTGTGTAAAGCACAAGACTAATTTTTTGAACATCACCGATCACATCTAAATGATTGACGAACAAATCGAATACATCAGCACTGATTTGAGCTTCTTGGTTTGGTCTGTCACCTGTGACATAGCATAATACTTTTGAATTACGTGCTTGTTCCAGTTGCGCGTACAGAGCTTTACGCTGCTCAAACATTCAGATGTCCTTATGTTAAGAATTTTCAAACCAAGAGGTAACGTTCATTCAAAACTTACCACACAAGTGTATAGATGCTATCGGCAAAAAAAGCACATAAATTAGCGCATTTACGAAATTCATTGAGAATTTGCAATCGCACAGTGTGGATAACTTGTGTGCAAAGTGGCGTTGATTTTACTCATTCGCTTTAAAAAAACCATCGTTTTCCTCACGCGGTCCGCATTTTATGTATTACTGTGTTAAGAGTGGTTTCTACGCCACGGACTTAAAACGATTCCTAAACCTCGCCTCACCGGGGTTTTGTCATTTTTAGAGGCTGCCCACGGGCGGCCTTTTTTGTTTCCCCTCGTTCTGAGAGGACTCATGGCGATGATATATTGACCGCTCGAATGAATTAGTTGTAACTTAGTCTTGTGGTGAATCCTTTCTAAGCGGAAGGGCGTTCCAGTCAACTGCTGTCTGCAGGTATGCG
>ERZ791743.1322-NODE-1322-length-15048-cov-2.749616_pt1 | contig 15048 bp, 7 predicted proteins | sample MGYA00509952_ERZ791743 | MGnify/ENA primary metagenome ERZ791743 (study PRJEB30046, sample SAMN00792040) | human gut metagenome | study: EMG produced TPA metagenomics assembly of the A metagenome-wide association study of gut microbiota in type 2...
TGAAGAGCTGGACGTCGATGATGAAGAGCTTATGAAAAAAGTTGGAGAGTACAAAGAGGACTATGGAATTGAAGCTTATGAGAAACTGTTTCCAGAAATTTATGAAGAGAAGTTGAATGAACTGAAGGAAGAAGATGAAGCACAGGAGCTCGAAAGTGTCATCAGACCCGCAATTCGTGAGGTATTGAAAATTTTTCAGGAGGAGTAAGTCGAAAATAGGAGCCCAGCTACACCCGCGTATGCGGGAGTGAATCCGAGATAAATCAAAAAGCGCATATTTTTTGTCCCGCGTATGCGGGAATGAATACTATCGATAGGTAGTTATTCAAAAAAAATATAAAGGAGAAATTTTATGAATTTTGAAGGGAAACGATTCGGAAAAGGCATGAAGCTGGGCTGGGATCATTTGATCGATTTTAAACTGGAGAAGTTAGCTTTGTATCTTCCGGAGAAATCAGAACTGGAAGATGAACTGAAGAAAATTCCGGAAGAACTTTTAAAAAAGTACGATGATTGGCCGACATTATGGAAATTTGCTGCTTTGGATCCAAACTGTTTGGGATATTTTCAGCCTGGAAAACAAGAAAGCTTGAAGTACTTAAAAGGAAAACAGCCAAGCATTTTATCAAACACTCTGCACTATTGCTTTGAAGAATATTTTGGCTATCCTAAAGATTCTTTCGTAAGCCTTAGTGATTCGAATGAAAGTGCCATGATTTTCTGCGATACTTGTTGGCCGCCAAAGCATTTTGATTCGGTGCTTGCGTCTTTGACGGAAGATATGCTTGCTGATCAGTTGCACGAGTTTATGTATTTCGCGACCGAAACCACATATTTTTCTGGATATATGATCGAGATGTGTGGAGAGGATATGCATTTTGGATAATAAGGAGGACCTTGTGGAAGGGATTAGTTTAAACGAATTACAGCCGCTGACTGAGCAGAAAAAGGAAATGATTAAACGTGCGAAGGCTATGCCGATCACATTTGATCATGATTCTCCGGAAAGCACTCCAGAGATGCTGCAGAGATTTGCTCTTGCTGCAGCAAGAAGAAATAAGAACAGGGAATTTGATGAAAAACTCCAGCACAGTTATATGCAGTCGCTTTCTGGTGAGGGAAAACCAATAGAAGATGTATTCGATCAACTGGAAAAGTTTTCCGATGAAACGTCTGTGAAATCATAATCTCATAAGAACACCCCAAATGGAAAAGGGGACGCCCCAGGCGCGTTCTCTTTTCCATCCTCTCTTTATAAAGATTCTCTTTCCTGTAATTCTGGTTCTTCTCGTCCATTTTCCATGAAATCTGCGGAAAACGAATTTAATCCGATTAAAAATTTCCTGTATTCTGTATTTTCTTCCGGATTTTGAATCTGACATTCTGTTTTGCTCATGTGTTCACACGCCCCTTTCTGCTGATCCGCAATCATCATAAACCAATGGAATCATTATTGAGATACTTAACCAGTAATGATGGACATGTCGACAAATTCCGACGAATTATCGACAAATTCCGATGAATTATCATTGACAAAAATTTTACATAGGTATAGTCTTGTGTGAGAAGTAATATAATAACGCGTGCAAAAAATGCAGACAGGATCGTAGGAAACACATATGAGAAAGCATTTCAAACTGCCGAAATGGCACAGTTCTTCGCAAGCCCGAAGAGATATTGCGTGGCTGTTATGCTGTACCATTTTGGGAACACAAACAAATATCATACAAGCAAGCGCAGAAGTAGGATCGCTTTTAGGAAAGCAAATGAATGAGTGGTCCGACGGAGTGCGGTCGCATCGAGCAACAGATTCAAACTTGGATGATTCTGTTTTAACTGGTGCATATGAGGAGTGGAAAGCCACATCTTCCAATTTGGGGGGGGTAGCACACATAAATCACATGCGACAGCATCGAATGCAACTGCTTCTGATGCAGTAAAAGCAACGGACTCAAATGCTACACTGCCGTTTGAAGCATATGCTATAGACGGTAGAATATGCATTTATAATTATGAACAGCTTTCAAAGATAGGAAGCGAAATCCAATATACAAATTCTGAGAATTCTATATCGACGGACGATATCATTGATGAAGAAATTTTAAATGAAGACTCTTTTGATGAGGACAATGAGGACGCGTACGAGGACGACATACAAGATTCGCTAGAAACTCGTAACACAAACAGATCAGATAAGAATGATCTGGGCTATACACTTTTTGCAGATTATTACATCATGAATGATATCAGCATTCCAGATGGAGAAACCTGGAATGTGCCGGAAGACTTTTCTGGATCAATTATTCCATATCTTGATGACGATGAAGATATGCGGGTATACGATGAAGAAACCGATACCATATATCTTCATAATATCTATCAACTTTACCTTGTAAATTCTGAAAATTGTGAAAATGAATTGGTTATGACCGGAGACTATTCGGTGGATACCTTTGGCATGGGTCAGGTATATACACTGGAAGATGGCAGTCATTTAACCTATGGAAAGGAACACAATTATGTAATCGCATCAACCTTTGGGGTTGATACACAGGATGTATCATACTATCAGGCAGCATCCACGGATATGAGTGCGTATTATCCGGATGATAACTGGTATGATGGACGAAACTATTTTGGTCAGGTCGTAAAAACAATCAACGACGTAGATTACATCCTGATCGGAAATGAACAACAGCTTCGTGCGATTGGCACGGATAAAAATGTAACGGAGCCGATCTGGCAGGTTTACCAGACAAGAATAAATGGATTGCATAGCTGGGAAACATCTGCGGATGAAAATGGGGTTACTGCAACTTTGTATTATCCGGGTGATGCAGATCTGATTAAGTTCAATGATTCCATGGACTGGTCAGAAACGGAGTTATATGCAGATGATCCAGGCACGCATAAGCTTGGTGATCGGCAGCATCTGGATGGCCTTACCATTGCAGGTGCAAAAAAATGCTATTTATATGTCGGCAGCAAGCTGGAAGGTACAGAAACAGCTGCAGTGCCAGAAACAGATGATACACAGACGCAAAGCCTGAGTACGGATACGACAGATGATAATTCCAGTGACAATGGGTCAGATTCAGACGGCGAAACGGATAGTGGTGAGAATGAACCTGAACCGATTGTTGCAAGCGGAGCACCGGACGATATTAAAAAATACAAACTTACTTACGATACGACTGCAACAAAGAATATCAATATTTCTTCTCCAGGCGCAACAACGGTAAGCCAGTATAAGTACAGTGATGATGCCAACTACATCATTTTCCGGGATATTGATCTTTCCAGTGAGAACTGGACACCGATCGAAAACTTCCAGGGTAACATGGAAGGCCGTCTTGGAATGGAAGATGACAAAAACGTTACCATCAGCAATATCACAATCAAACAAAGTGAAAACTTACAACAGACAGATAAAAAATCTGAGTACGGAATTGGATTTTTCCGAAGTATCAGTACACCGTATAGTGCTAATCTGACATTTTCGGAAACACCGATCACAGTCAAAAATCTGACTTTATCAAATATGTCTGTTACTACGACGGCAACGAAAGTACATCGAGATTTTTCGTTGGTTGGAAGTTTATTGACAGTCGCTCTGAAATTACTTCGGGTAGACAGTGGCTTAAGTACAGATCCGAAATCTTTTACAACAGGTGGGTTTGCCGGCACTATAGAAGGCAATGTTCAGATTTCTGATTGCAACATTGAGAAGTTAGATGGTATTTCTAATGTAAACGACTGGACTGGAGGATTTGTCGGTTACGCTTCTGGTATGACGCGTTATGAAAAAATTATTGCTTATTTAGGTATGTCGGTTGATACGTTAGCGAAGATATTAAATTTACTTCCGTTTCTTGGACTCGGTGATCTTTTAACGGTTCTTTTAAATGGAGGCCTTTTAAAAATTGACAGCTTGATTCCGATCGGCTATGTCAATCCGGTCTTTACCAATTGCAGTGTTTCTTATAGCGGTAACGGAACAGTCGAAGGTAAACAATACACTGGCGGATTTGCCGGTGAGACAATCGGAACCGTTATCAAAAACTGTATGGTAACGGATGCAGACACTGTATCTGGAACGAATTATTCCGGTGGATTTATTGGACGATCCGCCAATGCAGTGATTGCCGGAGTGTTGAAAAATCTCGGCATTGACGTGATGGGAAATTTCCCGGTGAATACAATCCTGCTGAACTGCAAAGTGGACGGGATTACCCAGGTAAAAGCAGAACCGACAGGTACGGAAAGCGGCTATGCAGGCGGCTTTGTCGGAGCCATGAGCAACAGCTATGCGGTTGACTGTAGTCTATCCGGACTTGGAAGCGTGGAAGGCAAGGACTATGTCGGCGGATTTACTGGAAAAGCAGATCTTGGTGATGTAGCAGATATTAACGCAAACCAAGACCTTCTTGATGTTGTAAAGAAGCTATTAACTGCGATTTTATCTGGATCAACAGATGCTCAGTTACTAAGTCTGGTCGGTTTACGCCCGTCCGTAATTACAGGCTGCGAAGTATCCGGAGATTCCATCAACGTACAGGCATCCGGAACATATGCCGGCGGATTGGTCGGATATGCCGGTGCAGTACAGATTTCAGATACCGTAGAACTTGCGGATGACAGTAAGGCAACTTCCAAGAATCTAAGTCGTATGCTGACGAAGACCGGACTGGAGTATGAACTGTTCGATCATAAAAATACCGTTACGGCTGCTTCTAAAATGACGGTAACAGCCGCTATAAATGCTGGCGGGCTGCTTGGAAAAGCAACAATGACCAGTGCGACAGCTGTTTTAAATGGCACAGTCGGAGCAGCCGATTACATGCGGTTTGAATTAAAGGATGTCACACTGGACGGCGGAACCCATGGTTTGACGGTAAAAGCAGAAAATGAAACGGAAAGCTATGCAGGCGGAGCCATTGGACATGGAATGGGGGGCGAAGTCCGGAATGTATCGGTAGAGCATCTTCTTTCTTCCCGGGCGGTAAGCGCTGCGGGTGGATTTGCCGGATATTTCGGAAGTGGAAAACTTGCGGATATCGGAGGCGTGAACTTGCTTGGAGCCAACCTGGTAAAGATCGATGGACTTCTTTCCGTAGGAGCCATGATCGAGACATTCACCAGAAACTGCAGTGTGGCAGGTGTGGATACCGGATTTACGGTTTCCACGACAGCAAAAGACGGTATGAGCGGCGGATTTATTGGCGAGTGCATCAGCGGACGAACCGGAACCTCTTCAGTGACAAACTTGAAAGCGGTAACAGCTTCCATGGAAGAAGGAAAAGCCGGGGGATTTATCGGTTATGCAAAAGCCGGTGATGCATTGGCAAGTGCAGGTACTTCGGTAAAAGCTTTAAGCGCAGTAGAGATTACGAATCTGCTTGGTGTTGTCAGTGCGTTAAGACCGGAATTGAATCAGACCGAACTTATCTATGTAGCGAATGGCAGCGAAAATACACAGGTACAGGCCGATATGGCTGGAGGATTCATTGGTGACGGAGAGGCTGTTGATATTAACTATGGAAGCAATCATCCGTCAACCTCAAAGAATTCTGACACGACAGAGTCTGATGAAAACAGTTCTGACAGCGCTTTGGATGCCGATACGGCAGATACAAAGAACACAACCGTTATTACAGGTCTTTCCAGCGTGGAAGGAGTTACTTATGCCGGTGGATTTGCCGGAAGACTGATTCCAGGCGATGTGGCACAGATGGGATCGGTGAAGCTACTTGGTTTGCTGAACATTTCACAGTTATTAAGTGTTATGGATGTAGCATATCCGAGGATCTCAGAATCTTCGCTTGTTGGAAATAACCTGACCGTTACGGCGGATGGAAAAGACGGGATCTTAACCGTTGGTGATGCCGGAGGCTATATCGGATACGGAAAAGCGATCATGATCGAAAATTCCGATGTAACGAACGTCTCAGCAGTAACTGGTGCGTATCATGCCGGAGGTTACATCGGCTTGATGCGGTCCGGAAGTGCCGTGGATGCGGGAGATGATACCGGAGCGTTGTTAAACAGTGTGCTTGGCAAGATTCTTAACCTGAATGATATTGCCGGTGTTCTGCAGGCGGCTTCCGGAAAGATCTTAAATTCCAAAGTTTCCGGATCGGAAGATGGACTGATTGTCAAACAGGCGGTAAGAACCGGAAATTCAGAAACGGACGCAGAAGGATATGCCGGCGGCTACATCGGAGAGATGCAGAGCGGTGATATCAATAATCAGGCGAATGCCGCTGATGGAGAAAAAGGAACTGCGGTAGAAAACTTAAGAGAAGTAAGCGGTCTTCGCTATGCCGGAGGATTTGGCGGACTGGTAAAGGCCGGATCTGTGGCGGAAGTTGCAGACAACGCTTCCCTGCTTGGAAAAGTGGCAGATATCACAGGACTTTTAACACTCTTAAATGCATTTGTCCCGGTGATCGAACATGCAAGTGTTCGATCAAGTGGATTCACGGTTACGGTGACAGGAACCTTGCAAAACGATGATACGAATGATACTGATGCCGGAAGCGCCGGAGGATTTATCGGATGCGGCAAAGGCGTACAGATCCGTTCATCGGATGTCAATAAACTGAAGAATACAAGGGTTTACGAACCGAAGGATCTTCAGACAACGGACGGAAGTGGCTATTTTGATGCAGCCAGTGTATATTCCGTATATGGTTACCGCAATGCGGGCGGATATATCGGAAAAGCGGATATGGGAAGTACGGCATCCGTTGGCGGTATCAATGTATTAAAGAAAGTGCTGAACCTTTCCAACATTGCATCCGCGCTCAGTGTGATCACATCGATCATTGAGCATTCGGATGTATACGGAGCAATCGGAGGCTTTAATGTTTTGGCTTCGGATACCCGGACCCAGACGGGAACTGTCGGAAAAGCCGGAGGATATGCGGGATATCTGCTTGGAACACAGATCCAGGACAGCAACTCGTACAACTTCTACCACATCATCGGACGGGAAAGCGCCGGAGGATATACAGGGACCATGGAACCGGGAAGTGCAGCCAATGTGGTTGGAGGCGCGAGTCTTCTTGGAGGATTGGTAAGTGTAAGCAGTGACGTACTGACCGTCTTACAATCCTTTGTTCCGGCAGTACGCAACAGCGAAACGACCTGTATCCCATGTGGCGGTGTTGTAAGAGCAGATGCAAAAGGAAGAGATGGAATTCTTCGCGGCCTTGCAGGTGGCTATGCAGGATACAACTACGGCGGTCAGATTTCCGGAGAAAACGGGAAAAAATGGCGAGGGACAGAATACACCGGAACCCAGAGAGACTGTGCTGCTGTCCGGATCCGTTCCGTTTACGGTACGGAATACGGCGGCGGTTATACCGGACTCATGCGGTGTGCGAACGTGGCAGATACAGGAAGCTTAAGCGTTCTATATGGAGTCATCAAGTTAAACAATCCATTAAGTGCCCTTCAGGCGGTTTATCCGACAGAAGAACATACAGCCGTTTACGGACCGCTTCGTGGACTCGATGTGGATACCTGGAACAGCTGGGTAACCCATGTTGGTTCTTACGGAAGCTACGGAAATGAGATGCATGAACTTGGTCCGGTGCAGGATCAGGAAACATTGGACGGATACATCCGTAAATATGCATACGGTTATACGGTAACAGCCGGAAGAAACGAGGCATCTGCCTCAGTGGACGAAGGCGGAGTTGCTGGAGGTTATGTAGGACGCATGGAAGGCGGCGCGATCACAAGTGCCCATGCGATGGACCTTATGAATGCGGAAGCCTTTCGGAGCGTCGGAGGTTTTGCCGGCGAGATGATCACCGGATCGGTAGCCAACACAGGCGGCATTGATCTTGGAAACATTGAACTGGTCGGAACGGAAAGTCTGTCAGCATTGCAGACCTTCGTACCGGTCATCAAGCAGTCTGATGTTGCAGGATACCAGTCTGGAGCTGTTGTAAAATCCGCTGGAGTCAGTGAAAACAATCCGGCCGGATATGCAGGAGGTTATGTAGGCCGGATGATCGGCGGTCAGATCTGGGGTGATGCGGAAACTTCCTGCAGGATCAGCAAGCTGAGGGAAGTGGACGGAACGTCCTATATCGGAGGATTTGCCGGAAAAGTGGATCCGGGAAGCGCAGTTGCATTGGATACGGCAACCAGCCAGGGACTTTTGAATGGTATTTTGAAGTATCTTTTAAAAACACCGGCCAATCTGGTACAGGTATTGAGTGCAACAGTATCGACGATCCGTTATGCGGATGTAGAATCCTGGGATGACTGGGGTATTATTGTAAACGGTATCTATCTGGATCAGACAAAAACAAACACCTCTTATGCGAAAGCAGCCGGAGGATTTGCCGGAAGTATCTCGGGAGCTGTGCTTGGCGAAAAGAATACGGAAGAAGCCGGAATCCATGCGGAAGGGATCCGTACCGTAACAGGCGGGGAATATGCCGGAGGATGCTTTGGTATTGCCGATGTCTCTGCGGTTGCTGATATTTCAAAGAATGGAGAAACGGATCTTTTAGGACAGGTTCTTCAAATTGGAAGTGTCAATGTTCTGGACGCATTCCGGACCTACGTTTATGACGGAATTGTCAGTGGAAGCAAAGATGCAGGTCTGACGGTTTCTGCAAATACAGCGGTGAAATCCGGACAGAACGATGAAGTTACTTATAGCGGAAATGCCGGAGGTTTTGGCGGAAGCCTGATGAATGGCTCTGTAAAAAACAGCAGTGTTACCGGACTAAGAAGTGTCACGGCCATGAACAGTGCCGGAGGCTTTATCGGATACAGCGGAAAGAGCGGTGTTGTTGGAGCTGACAAATTTAATGTACTGGGAAGCAGTGTAACGCAGCTTCTTGGCGGTTCTTTAGGAGTCCTGGATGTGTTTGGCTCCCACATTGAAAAGAGCAGCGTAACAGGCATTCCGGAAGGTTATACGGTACTGAGCAGAAACGGCGAGGAACCAATCGCCGGAGGATTTATCGGCTATGCAAACCTTGCGAAGGTCATCGACAGTACGGCCGGAGATCCGGATACGGAATCCTATGGATTAAAACAGGTCGCAAGCGGACAGATTGCCGGAGGATTTGCCGGCCGGACAAGCTTTAAATACCTGGCTGACGTTCAGTTAGATTCCACAGCGCTCAATGTTGTTCTGAAACTGTTGAATACCCTGATCAAAGCATTGTATCTGGATAAACTTCAGGATCTGCAGCTACTCAATATTGATCTTGGAATCATTAAGGTTCAGGCACTGTACGATGGAAATCTGCTTCATGTCAATCTTTTGGGACTCGATATTTCTGTCGGTCTTTCCAAAAAGACAGACGAAAATAAACAGAAGACAGACCTGGCGATCATTACGATCGGAGATTCCACCATTGAACTTCCTTGTACGGATAACGGAATCAGTGGGGATGACAGTACCCAGAACATCAACATTGCGCTGATCAAGGCAAACCGGACCAAGATTCAGGACTGTGCGGTATACGGGATCCGGGATGGATATGACGTGTACGGCGGCGGTGCCGGAAATACAGAAGATGGTGCCGGAAACGACGGACTCAGCGGCGGTTTCATCGGATACAATGATGAGGGTCTGCTGAAAGGAAACAATATGTATCGCTGTGATACGATCCGCGGTACGGAAAACAAAGTGGGACCGTTTACCGGAGTCAGTGATTTAAACAGTGTTTACGCATTCAACACAAAGAAGAACATCGAGGGAGATGCAAACCGTTACCGGATTTACCGGAAGCTGTCGGATGCATTTGGAAACGGATCGACTGAGATTGAGGGTACAAACGGAAGCCGTCTGGATGTGGCAGGTGAATTCCAGAAGGCAAATGGTAGGGACCAGTACAACATCTATACCATCCTACATATGAACACGGTGGAAGCGTATGATGATCTGGAAAATGCAAGCCTGAAAGAAGCGGGTAATTCCGCAAGTGGCAGTCTGGACGCCTACGTATCCAATGCAAAAGCGGTGCTGATGGATGATGTCCCGACAGAAACATCATCGGCCGGCATCACTCCGCCTCCGTCCCAGATGCAGGATCCGTGTGATGAGTTTTTGCATATCACAGTCAATAAGGTATGGCAGGATCTGTATAATATCGAGCATCTGAGACCGAATTCCATTACCCTGACACTTTGGAGAAAGTGGACGGATGGAAATGGAGTCGAACAGACGGAAGCCGTACAGGGATACGATCCGTTTGTCTGGACACCGGATGATTCTTCAGACAGCACCTGGCAGACGGTGTGGAACGACCTGCCAGCATATAAGTCGGAAACCATTACGGCGGAAGATGGAACAGAAACGACAAACACTTATTACTACACTTACTATATTACAGAGGCCGAAATATCCGATTACCTCACAAAGATCGCATATGGTGACGGCGATGAGTTTACCGTCACGATCACGAACAGTCATCTCCGTGTACTGCCGGATACCGGCGGATACGGACCTTATATAAATTTCATGTTTGGTATGGCAATCCTGGTCATCGTGCACAGGACAGGCAGATCCGGCAGGAAACGGGAGGAGGATGGCGAATGATGAGAAAGGGGGACGGGTATTTCCGGCTGCAGGCACGGCCACCGGATACAGAAAAGCGTGCAGAATGAAAAAGAAATCATAATTGAAAAGCGAAAGCGGAAAAGAGGACGCAACATGAAAATGAAAAAGTGGATCTCAAGAGTTATGGCATTTGCGCTGGCCATGATGATGGTATTGGGAATGAACATGAGCGCACTGGCAGCATCAAACTTGAATATCAGTGGAACGAAGGCAAACGGAAAGGTAGAAGCCTTCAAGCTGTTTAATAGAACGGAATCAACTGTTAATGAAAAGAAAGTAGTCGCATATACCTTAAATGATAGGTATGCAGGATATTTTACTCAGACCGGTAAAGTCGGAGACGGCAAAACAGGTGACGCTTTATCAGCTGCAGCATACGAATATGTATCTAGATTAAGCGGTGATGAAAAAGCAACAGACTTATCACAGTTTGCTGCTGATATGTGGAAATGGCTTGCAAGTCAGTCTGGTATGACAGCAGATGCAACGGTTGATGCAGCAGCAGGTACAACCACTCTTTCTCTGGATGCTGGTTATTATCTGGTATTCCCTGCAGGTGCAAGCGTGCTGAAAGATGCAGCAAAGTCCCCAGCTATGTTATTGGATGTAGATGGTACTTCCGATGTAAATGCCGACTTAAAGAGTGAATATCCGACGGTAAAGAAAACAGTAAAAACAACTGCAGATGGTACTGACGGAGCTGCCGGAACGGTAAAACCTGGCGATACGATCACCTATACCATTACTTCTAAGGTACCGGATGTCAGCGGTTACAACAAAGGTTATGTATTTAAGATTAACGATACTTTATCTGAAGGATTAACCTTTAAGAAACTGACAAGTGTAAAGATTGGCGATAATGATCTGGATGCAGAAAATTACACATTAACGAATCCGGTTGAGGAAGATGCACAGAAATTAACCCTGGAATTAAAAAATATGGCAACAGGAACAGCTGGTTCCATGACTCCGAATACTACAGTTTATCCGGTTGGTGCAACCATTACGGTTACCTACACTGCAACTGTAAATGAGAAGGCTGTTACCGGCATCAATCCGAATACCAATAAGGCAAGTGTTACATACAGCAATGATCCGAGTACAGATGGAACCGGTACTTCTGAGGAAGTACATGCAGATGTTTATACCTTTGCATTTGATATTTACAAATATACATTAACAAATGATCAGCAGGAGGATGTAGCTGGAAATAGAACTGGATTAGCTGGTGCGCAGTTCAAACTGTATGCAGCAAAGGGCGATGCAAAGGGCGACGAAATCAGTCTGGTTGATGAAACGAACGGAGTTTACCGTCAGGCAAAGGATGATAAAGAGGATAAAGTTGAGTATATTACAACAGGCAATACTGGAATCGTAACCATCAAAGGCTTAAAAGATGGCACTTACTATCTGACCGAGACAAAAGCTCCGGATGGATTTAACAAACTGGTTGGCGATATCAAAGTAGAAATCAATCACTTAACATATGCTGCGGATGATACAACAAAACTGGAAAGTTTCGATGTCACTTATACAATTCCAGGTGCAGATCATAGCACAACTGTTACGGTAAATGCTGATGGAAAAGCAGAAATTCCGGTACGAAACAATGCTGGTACCGTGCTTCCGTCCACTGGTGGTAATGGCGGTATCGTATTTACCATCGTTGGCGTTGCAATCATCGGTGTTATGATGGTAAGCAGCCTTGTAAGCAAAAAGCGTAAAAACGCAAAATAATCCGTTCGTCTGCTGATGATGGATTTTTATTCCGGGAGGGAGATTTGTTCCCTCCTGGAATATCAAAATAAGTACGACAACAGAGAGAAGGTAATGAAATGAACAAAGTGGTTGGAAAAATAATCAGAACATGCGGATATTTGATTGGCTTCTCTGTATTGCTGTACCCGACCGTCAGCAAATATGTCAATACACTGCACGGAACAAGTGTGGTAAGTGATTACCAGCAACAGGTTTCGCATACAACGGAAGATATGGAAAACCAGATGCTGGAGGATGCCCGTGCATACAATAAACGACTGATCGGTGCATCAGCAGGTGATCCGTTTGCGGGTGGAATTAAAAAGGAAAATGAAGAATATGAAACTCTCTTAAACCCAAGAGGGGACGGAATGATGGGATACATTGAGATTCCGAAGATCAAAGCACTGCTTCCAATTTATCATGGTACGACGGAAGAGGTTCTGCAGTCCGGAGTTGGTCATCTGGAAAGCACGTCACTTCCGGTTGGCGGGGAAAGTACGCATGCGGTGCTGTCCGGACACAGGGGATTAACGACGGCAAGACTGTTTACGGATCTGGACCAGATGGAAGAGGGCGATGTATTTTACATTAAAGTCCTGCATGAGACGCTTGCTTATCAGGTGGATCAGATCCTGACGGTACTTCCAAGCGAAACGGAAGCTCTTGCAGTAACAAAAGGAGCTGACCAGGTAACGCTTGTGACCTGTACACCATATATGATTAATACACACCGTCTGCTGGTACGCGGAGAACGGATCCCTTATGAGGAAGCCGTTGAAGTTGCAGAAGAACTGGAAATCAAGCCACAGATGCCTTTGACACAGAAACTGCTGATCATGGGTCTGGCTGCCGTATTCCTGATCTGGGTAGTTGTGACGATCATACGAATTGTTCGTTGGTTCCGCAGCCGGAAGAAATCGGAGGAGAATGATGAAGAGTAAGAGCTGGAAAGAAAAAATATGGATTTGTGGAATGTTCCTTCTCGCTTTGGCAGAACTCTGTTTTGGTGCTGTATTTCCGGTTTATGCAGACGATGCTCATCAGCATGGCAAAATCCAGATCGATGTCATCGTTGATGATGATAAAGGACATGAAGTCGGGATTAAAGATGTGGATTTTTTACTCTATTATGTGGCAGCTTGGAAAAACAATGACTGGATGCTGACACTGGATTTTGCAGATTTTAAGGGAAAGCTGGATTTCACGGATGCAAAATCTCAGGAAAAAACTGCAAAAGATCTTTATGAGTATGTTGTGGAAAAGAAGTTTCTGGAAAAGGAAGGAAGCAGCAACTGCGATGGAGTCATTGTGTTTGACGGTTTGGATCCGGGTATATATCTAATGATTCAGAGAGCCGACTTTGTGTATGGAGGATATACATATAGCAGCGCACCCGCAGTAATAAAAATTCCGTCGCATATTGGCGATAAGGACTACATGAACGTGGAACTGGAACCGAAGTTTACCAGAAGCAGTGAATCACGCGGTGATAAACCGACAGCTCCAGAAGAAACGAATCCATCTGAGACAAAACCGGATCGTCCTTCCAGTGGATATCATTCTTCTGATGGCAGCACAAAACCGCACACGACACCGGAGAGTTCCAGACCAGACATTCCGACGGAAAGTACATCAAGTACGGAAAGCGCCCCATCTGATCCGGAAGAAACGTTGCCAGATATTCCAACGGAATCTTCAGAACCTTCTACGGAAACACCGAAAACAGGAGATGATTCCCCTATCGGGGTCTATGTTGTCGTGATGGAAGTATCCCTGCTTGTTATCATCGGCTTGGTTATCCTGATTAAAAAACGGGAAAAGGACGAGAAGCATGAGGAAAAATAGAGGACTAATCGGACTTTTAATCATTTTTATAATCATATTTGTAAGCGCTCTTGCGATGACCGTAAGGGCGCTGTTGCCGTATCTGGAGGCTGGAAGTGAATACAAGAAATTGGAAGAATCTTATGTGCAGGAAGTGCCAGAAAAGCAACAAAATAAGGTAGCTGAGAGCAGTCAGACACAGGAACTCTGCCCGATTGCGGTAAATTGGAAAGAACTGAAAGAAACGAATCCGGATATTGTAGGATGGATCTACGGAGAAGATACAAAAATCAATTATCCGGTTGTGCATGGAAAGGACAATACCTTTTATCTAACCCACATGGCAGACCGGTCAAAGAATAGTTCCGGTTCCATTTTCATGGACTGCCGGAATACGGAGCGGTCGGAGTTTTCCAATGAAATCCTTTACGGACATCATATGAAAAATGGTTCCATGTTTGCGGAACTTCAGAAATACAAAAGCCAGGAATATTATGAAGCACACAGTTGTTTCTATTATTTGACGGAAACAGGAAATTACCGCTTGGAAATTCTGCGTGCGGGCATTATAACAGGGGATTCAGAGCTTTATCATCTGGCGTTTGAATCACAAGAGGAACGGGAAGCGTATGTAAAACGGTGGGACGGGAAGAGCAAGATTGTACCAGTATTTTCGGAAAAGAATGATACTCCGCTTATGACGCTGTCTACCTGTTCCTATGAAACGAAAAATGCAAGGTTTGTTGTGCAGGGGCAGTTGATTAGAATGGACTAAAAGATAGTTTTAGGTTTTGGAACCCTATCTCCCGGAAAATGACAGATATTTTCAGGGTGGATAATGATTACAATACTAATATTATTAGCCA
>ERZ791743.1324-NODE-1324-length-15016-cov-17.946394_pt1 | contig 15016 bp, 11 predicted proteins | sample MGYA00509952_ERZ791743 | MGnify/ENA primary metagenome ERZ791743 (study PRJEB30046, sample SAMN00792040) | human gut metagenome | study: EMG produced TPA metagenomics assembly of the A metagenome-wide association study of gut microbiota in type 2...
ACACGCGCAACGTGCCCGGCGCGGTCATGCCCGGCACCAGCCTGCGCGCCATTTTCCCGGACGGCAGCCAGCAGATTTAGCAAAAAATCCTTAATTTTGCACGCAGTAAAAAGAACACTTTAATGATTCACCAACAAACAAGAAAACAGAAAATCATCTCATTCCTCTGGCAGCATCTGCTGCTGCTCCTTTCGTTAAACCTCATGACACTGGGCGTTGCCCTCTGCGTGCGCTCCAACCTCGGCAGCAGCGTCATCTCCTCCTTGCCCTACGTCCTTTCACTGGCAGGAAATGCCCGCCTCGCTCCGGAGTGGACCATCGGCACCTACACCATTCTCATGAATTTCATATTCGTCGTGTGCCAGTTCCTCATTCTCCGCAAGAACTTCGAACCCCTGCAGCTCTTCCAGCTGATTGTCGGCTTTTTCTTCGGATGGCTCATCGACCTCAACATGTGGCTCACCCGTTCCCTGGTGTGCGACACCCTGGCCCTGCAGGCGCTGACGCAATGGGCCGGTTGCACCGTGATGGGCATCGGCATTGCCTTCGAAATCAAATGCGGCTCCGTGACGATGCCCGGCGAAGGCATCTCCATCGCAGTGAGCCAGGCCACCGGACTCCCTTTTCCCAAAGCCAAAATCAGAATTGATACCACGCTGGTACTCCTCGCCATCACCGCCAGCTTCCTCTTCTTCGGCGAGTGGATATGGAGCGCAGTGGGCATCGGCACCCTGTTTGCCATGATATACGTCGGCCTGGTTGTCAAATACATCACACCGCACATCCGCTGGTTCAACCGCGTGCTGGCCTACATCCCCGGCTTCCGCCGCTATCTCTTCGGCCTGCTCCGCCTCATCACGAAAAACCAGCCCCAATAGTCGCCCGCCGCATCATATCAGGCGCAGTTCCCTGGCCACACGGCAGGCCTCTATCGAATTTTTCACCTGCAACTTGCCCAGTATCTCCTGACGGTGCCGGCTCACCGTGTTGACACTGATGGAAAGCGCCGCGGCTATCTCCTTGCTCATCATTCCCCGGTCGATGAGTTGCAGCACCTGCTTCTCCCGGGCCGAAAGAATGCCACCGTTGTCCTGCCGGTCCGGCTCCATCAGCCGGCCGCTGGCAGAGTCCACAATCAGGCACTGCGCCGGAAGGTCGAACAGCAACGGGCCGTAAAGGCACAGCGCCAGCCACAGCGTGTCGTGGAAAGGCAGCGGAATGTAAAACATCCGGTGCAGCGCATCCACATAGCCGTTCGTGCCGCTCTTCATCCGGAGCCGGCTCATCAGATAATAGTCCACACGCCTCTTCCCGGGCTGGCGCCGGACAAAATGATAGAAACGGAGTTCCTGCAGGTGCTTCCCCATCAGGTCGTCAGGATGGATGATGCGGAAAATCTCTTCCTCCCAGATGGACGACACCCTTTCCTCCTCCCTGCATCTGCCCGTTCTCAGCATCTGCGAAAAACCTCCATAATAGATATAGCTCGTATTCGTGCGCAAATCGCTCAGCACGGCAATCGCATTCTCCATCCGTGCATAATTGCGAGCAATGTCCTTATACCTGCCCAGCATTTCCTCATACGGCTGTCCTTCCGTAAAATGCTGCGCATGAAACTCCCTGTTCAGAATATCCCTGGTGTTCATCAACCGGCCGTAAATTGGTTATTTATAACCATTGTGCATACAGCAGCAATGTCATACTTTTGCAAAAATAAACAAAAGAAGCGGTTGCCGGCCATCGACAGCCGGAAAAACCGGAACGGCCACGCCCTCCCCGGCCGGGAAATCCCCGCCGCCGAACGTTTTATCATGATACACACCAAAAATGAAGAAATCACTAATCCTCGGAAGCATGTTAGCCGCCTCGCTCACAGCCACAGCACAATCGCTGGAAAAGATGCAATGGTTCAACGAACCGGAACAATGGGAAATCAAGGACAACGCGCTCTTGATGACCGTAACCCCGCAAACCGACTACTGGCGAATCTCCCACTACGGATTCACCGTTGACGACGCCCCCTTCCTCTACACCCTGCGCGGAGGAGAATTTGAAGTCAAGGTGAAGATATCCGGCGACTACCGGGCACGCTTCGACCAGACCGGACTGATGCTGCGCATTGACCACGAGAACTACATCAAGGCCGGCATCGAATTCGTCGACGGCAAGTACAACCTCAGCACCGTAGTCACCCACCACACCAGCGACTGGAGCATCATCCCCCTCGACCGCCCCGTCCCCCACGTCTGGATAAAAGCCGTGCGCCGACTCGACGCTGTCGAAATCTTCTACTCCTTCGACGACAAGGACTACGTCCTGATGCGCAACGCCTGGCTGCAGGACAACCATCCGGTCATGGTAGGCGTCATGGGCGCCAGCCCCGACGGCAACGGATTCAAGGCCCGTTTCGAAAACCTGCACATCAAGCACCTGCCCGATGCGCGCCGGCTGCAGTGGCTGAAGAACAACCAGTCTGGCGGCAACTGACCTCCACCCGCCGGCGGACACATCCGGGCAAGGGGAAAAAGACCAGCGCAGCCGCCACCGCCGGCACACATTCCGCGCCGGCCCATCACCCCGGAATGCACACCGCAAACAAACCTAGGAACAGAAAAAACGAAAGTACTGAGAGAAATTTCTGTCAGTACTTTTGTTTTTTCTAAAGTAAGGACTGTTTTTGCGGGAAGCGGCAGACCATTGCCGGCACTTCTGACCGCGAGCCTGACACACTAAAAACACACCTCGCACCGGCTTTGCAATACAAGGAAAAATGCCTCCTTGAAAAAAACAATATCCCCAACAGAAAAAAACCGCCCAAACACCTTATAAATACTTTTAATATTTTTTTGTCATATTGAAGATTAGATATATCTTTACCGACGACAAGCCAGTTCCCCATGGGAATAGGGCAGGTCATTACATAGCGGATTGAAGTAGTTCAATCCCTTAGAGATGAAAACCAACTTCAAAGAAAGGCGTTTACGGACGTTATCATCTGTGCTCTCAAAACTTCGCAACTTTTGAATCAACTCACAGAGATAATGCAACGGGACGCCTGCGTAGGTGAATTATATCCTAACGGCACCTATCCTTGCATTCAAGGATAGTCAAGTTGTTATTCTTATAATTCTACTGGGCGTGGGCTGGCTGCGTTGCTTATCCTTGAGTTGAGGCAATGCGAAGGCCTGAGAGCGGGGATGGGCGAGACGTTGAAACTCCCATGCCTTTTTTATATCCCAAAACCATCCATATTATTAACGCAGACTTGGGGAGTTTCAAGCAATTAAATTCTAATTGTTATGCAATAAAGTGAATACTTTTCCCTAAAAAACAGTAAAACCGAACTGGCAACAGTCCATCGAAGTTCTGAATAGACAGCAATGTAATTGGCGAGATAAAATCTATTCGATTTTCAGACGAAACTATAGGAAAACTCTTTGTTGCAATTTCAAAGATTTCTGTTGAGCCCCCAGTGGCAGAAAAATCTGTCTGCTGATTGTAGAACTTATAAACATTATTACCGAAGTACTCAATCGTGATACCATGGTTCTGACAGAACAAGTAATATCAAACGATAAACAAATCAAAGTAGTAAAGCAGACCTTCGACAAGCTGACACTAGTAGTCTGAGGAGCTACACTTTACTTTCGAAACTCAAGTCATTTATAAATAACCGAAAATATGAAAAAGAACATTAATCTGCAGATTCTTTATTTGGTGATTTTCCTAACATCCTTCCCTTTTGTAATGTTTGGACAACAGGATTCAAACGATTATCAACAGTTTTTAGGCGTATGGAGAAAAAGTGACCTACCAGATAGATTGGGTTATGGTGATATGAAAATATATGAAAGCGATGGTGTTGTTTATGTGCAAATGAAAACGTCAGATGAAGGTATAAAAAAAGCTAAGGCACAGATTTACGACCAAACTCTACAATGGAGTTTTGTTCTAAATAATAATTATGGTAAATGGAAACTCGGTGCTTGGTGGAGAGGCGAATATAGAGAAAAATTAATTGCTGTTTTTCATGCCAATGGTTCTTATGGGAGTAATGGAGATTGTAGTGGTACATACTCCAACTATAATAGTAACAATAACATTGCCAATAAAGAAGTACATTTATTAAACTTTAAAGCTGATATTAAAGATGGGGATATAGAATTGTATTATAATATGAGATTAGATTACTGGAATGGAAACATACCTCTCTTTTATCAATCATCGAACTGGGTTCTTTATGACAATTACACAAATTGGTAAAGCCTATTACGATTTTTAATTTTTATTATTATGGAGATGAAAGGTAGATTATTAGTTATTTTTTTGTGTGCAGCTATGTTTAGTTTGGTGACGGTAAATGCAAATGCACAGTTGTCAAATATCAGTAAAGCTACAGGAATTTTACTTAAAGGGCAAAAGTCAAGTGCCATTCTGGTAAAAGGGGCGAAGGGGGGAGTACGGCCGTCATCATCTATAAAGCCACCGATACCGATTGTTATACCACCGACCATTAGACCAGGCATTCGACCATATGTGGATTCTGCGTGTTTTAATGATCCACTTGAGAATGCGAAACGAGAACTGAACTTGCCTGATATTGAAAAAATAAAAAAGAGAATAGAAAACAATAGCAAAATCTTGAATGATTGGACTATAAAGTCCAAGAACCGCTTCCTTAATTATGCAAAAATAAGCAGTCAGAGTGTGGATACTGCCGATATGGAAGCATTTCCCATGACACAAGGACAGATAATGATGGCCGAGTTTTTGGAAAATGAATTGCAAGAAATATGCAAGGGAAGTGATGCTGTGATAACGCGCAGTGCTGACCAGTATGTGTATGTGAAGATTCCTTCAAACATAAAGGACAGAAGTGTACCTTCTGTGATGTTCATGGCTCACCTGGACGTGACGCCAGAAGCTCCCGGACAGAACATCAAGCCCATGGTGCATGAGAATTATGATGGTGGCGACATAAAATTACCGGCTGGAATAGTGCTGAGTCCGGAGACTCCGCAGGGCGCTCATCTGAAGAACTGCAAAGGAATGACGATAATAACGTCGGACGGCTCAACGCTTCTCGGGGCCGATGACAAAGCCGGTGTGACGATTCTCGTAGGACTGGCAGAACTATTGGTGAAGAACAAGAAAATAAAGCATGGCGATGTTTATATGGTGTTCTCGCAGAATGAGGACATCGGCCGTGCTGCCTACCGTTTCGAGGCAAAATATGTGGACGGAAGTCCGGACATTGTGATAGACGTGGACGGTAACATGCCCGACCGTTTCTCTGTGGAGAATTTCACCGCCTCGATGATCACCTATCGTTTCCGCGGCCACGAAGCCCATCCGGGTGAAGGATTTGTGAACAAATATGGCGATGCGCTTACAGCCGCTTCTTATTTCATCGGACAGATAAATCCGGCCAAACATCCTTCGGCGAGCAAGGACAAGCAGGGATACATACACTGTTACTCGATGGTTCATCCGACGGATGCAGCAGGCAAGGAAATATCTGAGGATTATCTTGTGAAGGTGCGCTTGCGCTATTTCGACAAGAACGAGGGCGACACTCTGCGTCAAATGCTGCGCGATGCCGAAAAATTTGCAGCAGAAGCTTATCCGTTTGTAAAAGTGGAAGCCGGACAGGAGACGGTACAGTATGAAAACATAGCCTATACTATGTATCCCGGCACGGCCGACCTGATTGTGAAGAGTGCCGCCAGTGCCGGCATGGCCATGAATCCCAGCAGCGAACGTGGCGGCACCACATCTGCCATGATGGCGGCAAAAGGCTTACGCGGCGGACCATGCATATACAGTGCCCAGCAGGCCGCACACAGTGTATATGAATGGGTATGCGTGGAAGACATGGTAAGGATGACATTTGTCACAACGAATATTGTGAAGAATGTAGCTAAAATGAAGAAATAGTATTTTATATACACATGAAATAACACGTATTTGTTATTACAACAATTTATTGCTAAGGTTATAGCGAAACAATTATCATTGGTCTTCATATTTATGGTCACTCAGCAAATGCAATAAAATCAGCCAACTAATTCATACATATGATATTGCGAATTAGTTGGCTTTTTCGTTTCTATAGGTATTCCCTCTACTTTAGACCTTACATTGGAGTTCCTGTTTGAGTGTATGACAAAAGTCGCAGGCTGTTCCCATATCCAATATTTCATTTGGTTTTTAAAACTATTCAAAATAAAAATATGAATGCTATATACATATCACCGAAAGGTATAATAGATTATCTGAAAAAAATAGAATGTGTGATTCCTATGAAGGAGTTTAGGCAATATAAGCCTACTCAAATTTGTAGTAATCAAGAAATTACAGATAAACATCTTACATCCGAATTATATAGGATGCTGGATTTTGTAGGATTGAAAGGATATGAAGTTGAAGTAGGATTTTCAGAAACAGACGAAGGTGTTGCTGGAACCATAAGTTCCCTTTCACCCTATGCATACGATAGAAAGGTTCATATAGACGTTTCAAAAAAATTTACATTAAATTGGAAATCTTGTGTCGCTGTCTTGGCTCATGAATTGAGCCATAAAGTTTTGTATGTGAACGGAATCTATGAGCAGGATGTTCAAAAGAATGAAATAATGACAGACATTTCTACTTTGTATCTTGGATTTGGTGATGTGGTCCTTGATGGGTATGTTTCTGGTTCTAACATGCAAATCTTAGGATATCTTACATACGATAATTATAAAGTTGCCTATATGATTATAAATATAATATATGGTAAAGATAAGAGCACAGATATAAGGTTCGGTGATGTGGATGTTTTAGTTGATGAAGCTTTAAAAGTGTGGAGAAACTCTGAAAGTGAAATTGGTTTAATGAAAGAATGTTTTAAGGAACAGGAAAGACAATTATCCGAACTTTATCGTAACCTGACCATGTTAGAACAGATAGTTAAACAATGTAAACAAGATATGATTAGTATATATGAACGATTTGAGGATAAGTTCTATAAATCATTAAAATATGAAAATGGGGAATTAAAAAATAAAATTACTGCCTTTTCACGAATATATGAATTGATAATCAACGATTCATATCCTGTAGCAAAAGATAATCAATATTATAATGAAATGAATGGGATTGTTGAGGAAGCCTTGTTTAACATAAATAAAAATTATCAAGCCAAACAGTCTTTTGAATTTAAATATTATATCGAGTGCCCATGCTGTAGAAATTCCAAACTAATAAAAAGTTCAGATGAAAAGAATCGTATAATGTTATGTACGAGATGTGGATGTCATTTTTTATTTTATTCAGAGAAATTGAATTTTACAAAAGTGCATCATAAAATAAAGATGAGAAAAGAGAACATGATTAATTCTATAAAAGAAGAGTTTGAGAAAAAGTTTGAGAAAAAAATGGAAATAGCAGAAACACGTGTAAAGAATGCAGAAGCTGAAAAGTATGAAGCAATCATGCGTGTAAAAATGTTTGAAAAGGAAAATTATCGTGAAACAGTTATGAAGAAAGTGCCATTATATTTAAAATGGCTAATAGGAAAATATTTACGATAGATAGTATCTTCAGTCGAAACAAACTCAATTTTAACGTGAGTTCGGTGTAAGAACGTTTTCGAAAAAGTTATGAAGATGAAATATTATTATTTCTTTATGATTGAAAACTAATATGTTAGATAAAAAAATCACTTCAATAACTGAAACAAATTTAATAGAAATCCTATGTATTCTCGATGAGTTCTGTAAATATTTTGCTCTTGAACTGAAAACATACGTTGGACAGTTCCGGCAAACGCCGCCGCAACCGTCCATGCCTCATACCCAATATTGAGGTGATGGGGCTATACCCGTACAATAAGGAACGGCCTGCCATAAAAAACAGCACGATACGGCCCCGCACCTTTCCTCCGGCTGCATTTTCAGACTCTCCGAGCACGAATCCGGCACGATGCATCCCCGCATCCGCCTCAGGAAGCCGTGGCCGTCACTGCTGTATGTCCTCGATGTTTACCAGTTTGTTGGCTATGGCATAAATAATCAGGCCGGCCGTGGTATGAATCTGCAGTTTATTGGAAATATTGCGGCGGTGCGTAGTAACCGTGTGCACCGAAAGAAACAGATAATCGGCAATCTCCTTATTATTCATCCCCTTGGTTACACAAACTACAATATCCTTCTCCCGGTCGCTCAGCACCTCCAGCCGCTCCTTCTCGGCCGATTCGTTCTCCGCCTCGTCGGTATAGACCATCTGTCCGCTCCGCTTCAACTGCTGCTCTATCAGCCTCACCGCCGGCACAAACAGTTTGTCCTCAATCCTGCAATGGGAATTCAGGTCCTGCTCGCAGAGAATGATGTCCAGCAACACGGCATTCAGCAGATAATTGTTCTTCTCCGGATAATAGCGGATAATGATGTCCTTCAGTTCGTTGAGTTTGCAGCCAATGGGCGCGTGCTTTCCCGCAAAGTCGGAAATGCAGAAGTTGCGGTTCAGAAAGCCCTGCGACAATTGCTCCACATAGGAAAACACGACTTCATTCTCATATTCCATGTGCTTTCTGACCTCCGTCACGTATTCATCATAGAATTTCACAATCAGCACGGCTATGTCATTGGCACCGGAACAGTCGATGGCTTCAATGAGTTTGCGGCGGATGCCGGGAAGATGGAAATCCAGAAAGTATTCATGGGCCTGTTTCAGATAGCCGACCAGCGAGGGCAGGGATACGGACTCGAAGTGATAGGGACGGTCGGAAACAAAGTTCACCACCTCCAGAAATGTATTTTCGTTTACCCGGTGCGCCCGGCACACATCCCGCACCGATTTGTCGCCAAATCCCAATGATATGCCGAAACGCCCCATGACAAGAATCAACGCGCTGTTGTCCTTGACCAGTTCTCTCATCTTATCGGTAGGCTTATAGCCCGCAGCATGATTCATTTTCTTCTGATAGAAAGTCCTTGTTTTCCAATGCAAAATTACGTTCCTTTTTGCGAACCGGCAATACAAACAAATAGTGAAAAGGAGCTCCGGAACGCGGCAAAATACTGAAAACAGGGTATTGTCCGGCCTTTGGACGACGGGTAATTTTGCATCCGGAAAATGAACATAAAAAAAATCTTACCCGTATGAAACTGAAAACATTTGCATTCCTGTCTGCCGCCGTGCTGCTTACGGCTGCATGCAGTGAGAAGGAACACCAACCCACCGTGAGCGACATCGCAGGCAACTACCAAGGCTACACGCTGGCCAGCTGTGCCTACTTCCAGAATACCTGTACCGCCAACGAAAACGTAACGGTGGCCGCCAATGCGGACGGCACCGCCAAAGTTACCTTCACCTCCGATGCCTGGGGCGAATTCACCATCCCCAACGCGCAGATGAAGGTGAGCGACGGCACCTTTACGCTCAGCGGCAACGGCCAGACGCAAATGGGAATGGGGGGCAACGTCGCACCCTACGACTGCACCTATTCGGCCGTCATCCACGGCGACAACCAGGCTCAGATGCAATTCAAGGTCGCCGGCGTCATGGGCGGACTCACCCTCGACTTCAAGACCGGCGAAGCACCGGCCGAGCTGCTGCTGGCCGGCACCTACAAAGGCTACACTGATGCCGACTGCGCCTATTTCCAGAACCGTTATACAGACAACGAGAGCCTGAAAGTCACAGCCAACGAGGACGGCACCGCAGGCATCACCTACGAGTCGGCCACATGGGGACTCTTCCATGTGGAGAAAGCCACTCTCACCGGCAGCGACGGGGAATACACCCTCAGCGGCAGCGGCAAGGTGGAGATGGGCATGGGCGGTTCCACCCAGCAATATGACTTCACGCTGACGGGCACCTGCAATGCCGCCAAGGATGCCTACTCCTTCGCCTTCAGCCTGCCTGCCGTCATGGGCGGACTTACCATCACCCTGCTGCCGGGAACGGCACCCGGCGGAAATGAATAACCCGTGCTGATTACTGAAAGATGTCTGAAAAACTGAAAACCTTGCTCTTGCTGCCGGGAGTGGCAGTCATGCTGTCACTCTCCGCATGTAATGGAATCTTCGGGGACATCTACGACACCCCCACACCCGAACAGGACAACGAATATGGCTTCGTGGCCGTCGACGAGCAGAAAGGCACCGGCCGCATCTACATCAACGCGACGGATTACAGCCAGTGGCACTACATCGACCTGCACCGCAAGCAGGTCGTCACCGCCCCGGCCGGCGGCGAAGCTCCTGCTGAATGGGACTTCGCCGTACACCGTTACGACGCCAAGACCCGGGGCGGTGCCGTGGCGGAGACGACCGCGCCGGACTTTTCCCTGCTTCCGGGAGCGGCCACCCTGCCCGAGGAAGCCTTTGTGCAGGACGAATGGACCACGGACAAAATCGCGATAGACATGTCGCAGATGATGGAGGGCACCATCCTTTATGCCGAAGACTACTATAACCCCTGCCTTTCCCAATGGCTGGATGTCGACACGTCCACCATGCCGCCCGTCTACACGCTCTCCGGAAAAATCTACCTGCTACGCCTCCCCGACGGCACCTGTGCGGCCCTCCGCCTGACCAACTTCATGAGTCCCGCCGCCATCAAGGGCTTCATGACCATCGATTACCTTTATCCCGTGCAATTATGACCCGATATCTCACACTGTTTCTGCTCTGCCTGTGCTCCGTGGCCGGCGCCACAGCCCAGCGCAGCCTGTCGGGCTCCGTGACCGACACCGGCCGGCAGCCGCTGCCGGATGCCGTCGTTCGGGTGAAGGGACATCCGGCGTTCAGCGCCGTAACCGATGCCGGCGGACACTACCGCCTCCGGTTGCCCGACAGCCGGCAACACACGGTGGTAGCCTCGTGCGTAGGATACGATGAAGTCCGGCTGACGGTGGACGCCGACACCACGGACACGCTCCATTTCCACCTGAGGGAAAAGAATACGGAACTGGGGCAGGTAGTGGTGACAGCCACCCGGACGCCGAAACTGCTGAAGGACGCCCCCATCGTGACACGGGTCATTTCCGAAGAGGACATCCGGCGCACGGATGCCACCGACATCAGCGACCTGCTGCAGGCTGAATTGCCGGGCATCGAGTTTTCCTACTCGATGAACCAGCAGACGTCGCTCAATCTGTCGGGCTTCGGAGGCAACTCCGTCCTCTTTCTCGTCGACGGCGAACGCCTGGCCGGCGAAACGCTGGACAATGTGGACTACAGCCGCCTCAACATGGACAACGTGCAGCGCATCGAAATCATCAAGGGCGCGGCCTCGTCGCTCTACGGCTCCAATGCCGTGGGCGGCGTGGTGAACATCATCAGCCGGGAAGCGCAGGAACCGTGGTCGGTCAATGTCAACGGCCGCTACGGTGCCCACAGGGAGCAGCGCTACGGCGGGACCGTCGGGTTCAACCGGGGAAAGTTCACTTCTCTCACCAACGTGCAATACACCTCCACCGGGGAAATCGACCTGTCGGCCGGCAACAGCCAGGAAGAAACGGGCGATTACAGCAAAATCTACGGCAACTCCACGCTTCATTTCAAGGAACGGCTCACGTTTATGCCGGCCGACCCGCTGAAAATCACAGCCCGTGCCGGTTATTTCTTCCGCGAGCGCAACATTTCCTCAAGCCAGCGGGACCGCTACCGCAGCTTTTCGGGCGGAGTGAAGGGGAACTATCGTCTGTCCAACAACGACGACTGGGAAATTTCCTATGCTTTCGACCAGTACGACAAAAGCGATTATCTCATACCGGGCGACCTCGACGTGCGCGACTACAGCAACGTGCAGCACACGGTGCGGACACTTTACAACCACACCTTTGCCGACAAGCATATTCTGACCGTCGGCGGCGATTATCTGCGCGACTATCTGATGTCCTACCAGTTTACGGACGGCGGCAGCCATCTCCAGCACACTGCCGATGCCTTCGCCCAGTTCGACTGGAACCCTCACCGCCGGTTCAACCTGATAGCCGGACTCCGCTTCGACCATTTTTCGGAGTCGCGGCTCTCTCATTTCTCGCCCAAGCTGGGGCTCATGTACAAGCTCGACCATTGCTCGCTGAGAGGCTCTTATGCAGGAGGGTTCCGTGCCCCCACGCTCAAGGAAATGTACATGCACTTCGACATGGCCAACATCTTCATGATTTACGGCAACCCTTCGCTCCGCCCCGAGTCGAGCCACAATTTCTCACTCTCGGCCGAATATACGAAACAGCGGCACAACCTGACGCTGACCGGCTTCTACAACATCGTGGACAACCGGATTACCACAGCCTGGAACCAGGCTCTGAACGGACAGGTCTATACCAACATGTCGCGACTGCACGTAGCCGGCATCGACGCCAATGCTTCGGGCCGGTATGCCTGCGGCATTTCCTGGCGCCTGTCCTATGCCTACACCCGCGAACAAATCCGGAAGGGACAGCCGCTGCTTTCCTCCACACGCCCCCACACGGCCACAGTCCGCCTTTCGTATGACAAGGACTGGAACGCCTACGGGCTGGGCGTGTCCCTCAGCGGACGCTACCTCTCGAAAGTCACCACCGATGTCTACACCGACATGACCTCGTACGAACAAACCGAAAAGCAAACCTATCCGGGCTATTCCATGTGGAAACTCACTCTCTCGCAACGGATAGGGCGGGGCACGCGTCTCACCCTTGCGGTGGACAATCTCCTCAACTACCGTCCGGACTATTATTACAGCAACTCGCCCGGCACCACGGGCACCACCTGCTCCGTCGGGTTGTCGCTCGACATCGAACAACTGTTTAAGAAACAAAAGTAAAAACCATTCTCAATGAAACGAACCGTAAAAATATGGACGGGTCTGGCACTCCTGCTGGCAGTGTCGGGAATCGTGGCGTGGCAACTGCTGCTGGGCACCACGCATATAGCCTTCATCAACTACCAGGCCATCACCCTGGGGCAGATTGCGAAGGCGAACGACCACAGCCGCATCCAGCTTTCAGCCCTCGACGGGGAGGAACTGGACGATATCGGCCAATACGATGCCGTGCTCATCAACGGCATGGGACTCCGCATCACGGAAGAACAGCGGACAAAGATACAGCAGGCCGCCGACAACGGCCTCACCGTCATCACGACCATGGCCACCAATCCGGCCAATGAAATCATCTCGGCCGACTCCGTCACGGTGGCCACCATCAAAGGCTACCTGAACGGCGGCGGACGCCGGAACTACCGCAACCTGCTGACCTACATCCGCCGGCAAATCGACGGAAAGACACTGGACAGCCAGCAGCCCGAAGCACCCGTGGTGCGGGAGCTGAAACAGTTTTTCCACGCCGACCCCGCCGACCCCGAAAAGGAAGCCCTGGAGTTCGGCAGCGTTGCCGAGTATGAGGCATTCCTGAAAAGCAAGGGCCTGCTGCGCAGCGAGTCGCCGCGCATCCTGCTCACCGGACAGATGGGAGAACCCGAAGCACTCATCGCCGCCCTGGAGAAAACGGGAAACACGGTCTACCCCGTACACAATATACAGAACTTAATCCAAAGCGGACAGGCCGACTCCATTCGCCCGGCGGCCGTCATCAATCTGGCTCACGGCCGCCTGGGCGACTATATCGTGGATTATCTTTCGCGGCAGAACATTCCCCTCTTTGCTCCGCTCAACACCAACCGCCTGGTGGAGGAATGGGAAGCCGACAAAATGGGAATGAACGGCGGCTTCCTTTCACAAAGCGTGGTCATGCCCGAAATCGACGGAGCCATACGTCCCTTCGCCCTCTTCGGCCACCGGCTCGACGACGAAGGGCTGCAACAGGTCTACGCCATTCCCGAACGCCTGGCCACATTCGTACAAACCGTCAACAACCACATTGCCCTGCAAAGCAAGCCCAACAGCGAGAAGCGCGTCGCCATCTACTATTATAAAGGTCCGGGGCAGAACGCACTGACCGCCGCGGGGATGGAAGTAACGCCGTCGCTCTACCGCCTGCTGGTCAGAATGAAGCAGGAAGGATACCGCATCAGTCCCTTCCCGGCTTCGGCCGACGAGCTGGCACAGCTTCTCCAGCGCCAGGGCGCGGTGTTCAATGCCTATGCCGCCGGAGTCAAGGAACGCTTCCTGGAAAACGGCAATCCCGAACTGATTTCAGCCGACGAATACCGCCAATGGACGGCAAAGTCCCTGCGCCCGGCCATGATGGCCGATGTCACGGCACTCGACGGAGCTTTTCCCGGCTCCTACCTTTCCACGCCGAAGGGCGAACTGGCCCTGCCGCGCGTTGACCTGGGCAACGTCGTGCTGCTGCCCCAACTGGCGGCAGGAGCCGGCGACGACGACTTCGCCATAGTCCATGGCACCGACGCCGCCCCTCCCCATGCCTACGTAGCCTCCTATCTTTGGGCACGCTATGGCTTCGGCGCCGATGTCATGCTCCATTTCGGCACCCACGGCAGTCTGGAGTTCACTCCCCGCAAGCAGGCGGCCCTGAGCAGCAACGACTGGCCCGACGCCCTGGTGGGAGCCACCCCTCATCTCTATGTCTACTCCATCGGCGACGTGGGCGAGGGAGTCATTGCCAAGCGGCGCTCCTATGCCACCCTCCAGTCGCACCTCACGCCGCCGTTCATGGAGAGCAACGTAAGAGGCATTTACAAGGAACTCAGCACAGCCATCCGGCAATACAACGACCTGCTCTATGCCGACGGCCGACCCGACACCGGCAAAGCCGCCCTGACAGTCAAGCAACTCACGGTGAAACTCGGCATCCACCGCGAACTGCGCCTGGACTCCATCCTGTCAAAGCCCTACACGGAACAGGAAATAGCCCGCATCGAGACTTTCGCCGAGGAACTGGCCAACGAAAAGGTAACGGGCGAACTCTATACCCTGGGTGAGCCGTATGCTGCCGAACGCATCAGGAGCAGCGTCTACGCCATGGCCACCGACCCGATAGCCTATTCGCTGCTGGCGCTGGACAAGCTGCGCGGCAAGGCCGACAAGGATCTGGAGAAGCGGCCGGCGCTCTTCACCC